>JAEEGL012381699.1_pt1 | contig 24709 bp, 22 predicted proteins | sample 9134231 | NCBI WGS metagenome assembly JAEEGL01 (sample SAMN16246548, study PRJNA631951) | gut metagenome | biome: gut microbiome; feature: rumen; material: fiber-attached | host: Bos | place: Iran: Karaj | collected 2018-10
ATGGAATAGAATTAATAATACAAGAAGAATCATATACATCAGCATCATCATTTTTTGATTTAGACCAAATTCCAGTATATAACAAAGAAAATGAATTAAAGTATCAATTTAGTGGAGAAAGGATAGAAAGAGGATTATATAAAACAAAAGATAATAAATATATTAATGCAGATGTAAATGGAGCATTAAATATATATAGAAAAAGTAGCGTATGTGATATGAATAAAATATTATATCTATTGCGTAGAGGTGTGAGCACACCACGACGACTTCAAGTAATTTGAAGAGTCAAAAAAGGAGCCTAAGCTCCTTGAGGTAAATTTATTTACCTTTGTTCTAATTATTCCTTTTGGAGTATTAGGCTCAATAGGAACTGTATTAACAAAATTAGGTTTATCTATAGTAATTACAGGATTTACATCTAATTTGGTTGAAGAAACAGTATGGGAAAAATGTCCTAACTGTGGAGATAGGATTACTAAGGAAGAATTATTCTGTAGTAAATGTGGTCGTCAGTTGAGAAAGACTTGTTCTCAATGTGGAACAGTTAATGATCCATCTGATAACTATTGTAAAAAATGTGGTAATAGACTATAGTTTATTTGATTTAAATGTTAAAAAAATGTTAGGAAACTCACATTATTGATTATTATGATAAATGTGTTATACTATAAGTGTCATGAGAGACAACGGAATTATTTGGTAAAACGAAAAGGGATGATTGCAGTCATCCCTTTTCTCATGTATGGATTGTTATAATAAATATCTTAAGCAATATGATTATAATTATAATTTTGTAAAGATAAAAAATGGACAAAAAGTAAAAGAATAACATAAGAAAAATCTGTGGAGACACAGATTTTTGTCTTTATATTGGAACTTTTTTAAAAAATATTATATAATAAAATTCCCTGAAAGAAGATGTTTAAAAATGTTTAATAAGAAGAATTTTAAAAAGAATGGCTATATGCTAGAAGGTCGTTTTAAAAAGAAAGGCTATGATTGGTGGTGGCATTCTTTTACAGCAATTGATGAGAATGGAAATGAAGTTCCATTTTTCATTGAATATTTCATTATAAATCCTAAAATTTCACCTTCTAAGGCCACTTATGGAAGACTAAAAGAAAAACCCTCATATGTGATGGTGAAATGCGGCTGTTGGGGCGAAAATAAGGTTCAAATTAATAAAATGTATAAAATTGATGATGTTAAAATTAAAAAAGCTCCATATAAATTAGAAGCAAATGATTTTTATGCATCAGATTCTTTAATTAAAGGTAATATTTTACAAGAAAATACTAATGAGCATCCTGAATATATGAGTGAGGATGGTCATATGGAATGGGAATTAAAAATTGATAAAAAGATTGCCTTTAATGTAGGCTATGGAACATGTGCTTTATTAAGAAAAATAAAAGCATTTCAAATGTATTGGCATGCTGAAGGCATGAAATCAGAATATGAAGGATATATTATTTTAAATGGTAAAAAGTATATTGTTTCTAAGGATAAATGCTATGGATATGCTGATAAGAACTGGGGTTCTAATTTTACATCTCCTTGGGTTTGGTTGTCTTCTAATAACATTTATGATAATATAAATCAAAAACAATTAAACAATACTGTTTTTGATATTGGTGGTGGAAGACCAAAGGTATATTTTATTCCTTTTAATAGAAAGCTTTTAGGTGCTTTATATTTAGAAGGAAAGGAATATGAATTTAATTTTTCAAAATTTTGGCATCCAACAAAAACAAAATTTAGTTCAACTGAAACAGATGATAAAATAATTTGGGATGTTAGCCAAAAATCAAGAGGCTATCTAATGGAGACTCATATTGAATGTTATAAGAAGGATATGCTTTTTGTTAATTATGAATCACCTGATGGATTAAAAAGATATAATAAGCTTTGGAATGGTGGAAATGGCTTTGGAAGTATTAAGCTTTCAAAGAAGAATAAAATAATAGCTGATTTAAGTGTTAAAAATGTTGGCTGTGAATATGGAGAATATGATAAATGAAATTATTATTTATAAATGCTTGTTCAAACAAGAATTCTAAAACATTAAAGCTTGCTAAAGAAATAATTAATTTATTTGAAAATGATTATTTAATAGATATTATTAATACATATTCATTACCTTTTAGCTTTATTAATGATGAAATAATTGAAAAAAGAAATAAAGGTGAATTTGATCCTTTAGCTTATAAATATGCTAATATGATTAAAAATGCAGATAGAATTATTATTGCATCTCCCCTATGGGATATGAGCTATCCTGCATCATTAAAGGTTTTTATTGAAAATATTATGATTCCTAATGTTTTATTTAGATATGAAGCTGATAAAGCAATAGGCTTATCTAATGCTAAAAAACTATTATATATAAATACTATTGGTGGAAAAGTTGATATTAATTATGGCTTTGAAGAAATTAAAGCTATAGCTAATTTATGGGGAATAAAGGAAGTACTTGATATTTCAATTGATTTAGTTGATGTTATTCCAAATCGATTTGAGGATGAAAAAATAAAGCTTATTGATAAGCTTAAAAATAAATTAAAGGAGTTTTAAATGAATAAATTTATGTTTGTTGCCATTGAGGAAGCTCAATATGGCATAAGAAATAAGGACGGAGGTCCTTTTGGAGCTGTTGTAGTTAAGGATGGAAAAATTATAGGAAGAGGTCATAATAGAGTTTTATTAAAACAAAACCCTACTTGTCATGGAGAAGTAGAGGCTATTAGTGATGCTTGTAAAAATATTGGTTCTTTTGATTTATCAGGCTGTGATATTTATACAACTGGTGAGCCTTGCCCTATGTGCTATGGCGCAATCCTTTGGGCTAATATTGAGCATATTTATTATGGCTGTAATATTTTAGATACTGATAAAATTGGTTTTAGAGATGATAAATTTTATGAATTATCTAAAGAAGAAAATAAAAGAAAGATTTCTACTGAATTAGATAGAGATGAATGCTTAAAGCTATATGAAGAGTATGTAAAATTAGAAGGAACTGCTAATTATTAATAAAAAATTAAAAAAATAATAAAAATTTTTTAAAAAAACCTCTGTTTTTGTGTATTAATAAATGGATACAAAAAAATGGAGGTCTTTTTTATATGAAAAAATGTATTCTTTTGGTTTTAAGTTTTTGTTTTATTTTTTTAATTTCATTTAAGGCTCATGCAGATATTATGCCAGATTGGGCTGGCCCTGATCCTTCAAAGCTTCAAACATCTATTGTTCCTGTAGATGAATGGACAACATTTAATATCATTAAAGGCTGTCAAGAGGATATGATGACTAACACTCCTTTTTATGGATATGCTGATAGGCTTGCATGGACACTTGAAATTCAAAGTGGAGGCTTTTATTACGATGGAATAATATATGATGCAGAAAGTGATAAGGATTATTCTAATTTATATGTAGAAATCACTTTTGAAAATTCATCTGTTAAGGGCACAACAATATTAATGGATGGGGATATTATTTATAAGATGGAAACAACATTATGTGATGATCCTCATGTTAGTGTTAATAAAGAAATTGATTTAAATGAATATTATGGAACAAATAATCGTTTATTTAGATTTTCTTCAACTACACCATTACAGGAAATTTCTGATACTGTTATGCTAAATGATCATACGTGGTATGAATATGAATCTACAGATTTTGCTTTAACATGCTTTTTAGGAACTATTTATAAGGAAAATCCAACATATGAGGGAAAGGAATTAAATTTTTTTACAAATGTAGTTAATCCTATTTCAGAAGAAGATTTATTAAATACAATAGTTGTTAAAGATCATAATGATGGATTAATTTCAAAAAACGCAAGAATAATAGATAGTGAATATATTTTAAATGAGGGTAAAATTGATTTAGGAAAATATCCATTTAGAATTGTTGCCTCTGATGAGGAAGGAAACACAACCGTCCAAAATGCCTTTATGAATGTTGTTGATGTAAATCCACCTTCAATTATTGCAGAGGATAGAATTGAAAGAGAATATTGTATGGAAATAAAGGATATTGAATCTTTATTTACAGTATCAGACGATTCAGGTAATTATACATTTAAAATAATTGAAAATAATTATACACCTAATTTCTCTAAGCTAGGAGACCATACTATAACTGCAGAGGCAGTAGATTCATATGGTAATAGAACAACTAAAACAATAACTATTCATGTTATTGATTTGATTGCTCCATATTTTGTTTTAAAGGATGCAACCGTAACAACCACTAATCCTATAAATGATATCGATTCTTTAGATAAATTTATAACTTGTACAGATTATATTGATAAAAATAATACATATTATGAAATAACTGATTTAGATGGATATTTTGATAATCCTACAATAAAAGGTGATTATAAATTCCAATTAATTGGCTATGATCAATCTAAAAATAGCTGTAAAAGTACATTAATATTAAAGGTATTAGATGATGATTATCCTATTATTTATGCTGATAAATATACTATTGCTATAACAAATAAGGATGAATTAACTCAAGATGCAATTATAAATATATTAATAAATGTTGGTCAAATAGATTCAGCTACTGATGTAAATTTAAAATCATCATATTTTGATTCTCCTAATATTGAAGGAAATTATGATTTAATTGTATCAACACCAAATGGAGTTTATACTGATTTAATTAGTGTTAAAGATACTTCTAATACTAATGAAAATAATCAAGATAATAATGTTATAGATACAATTGATTATACAATTCCTATTGTAAAAGAAAAGAAGGATATGACATATTTATATGTAGCTTTAGGAATAGTTGGTTTAGTTTTAATTTTATCATTAGGATTTGTTATTTATAAAAGAAAGCATTAATTATTTTAAAAATATTTAATAATATAGTATAATATAGCCTGAAAATGGTGATAAATATGTTTGATAATATTTGTGCTATCGCAACTCCATATGGAACAGGTGCGATATCTATTATTAGATGTTCAGGCCCTAAGGCTATAGAATATGTTAATAATATTTTTAAAGGAAAAAATTTAAATAAATGTGAATCTCATACAATTCATTATGGATATATCCTAGATGGTAAAGAGGTTGTTGATGAGGTTTTATGTAATATTTTTAAAGCTCCAAATTCTTTTGATGGTGAAAACTGCGTAGAAATTAATTGCCATGGTGGAACCTTTGTTACAAGTGAGGTTTTAAGAGTATTATTAAAATCAGGATTTAGATTAGCAGAACGTGGTGAGTTTTCAAAAAGAGCCTTTTTAAATAAAAAGCTTGATTTAACTCAAGCTGAAGCTATTATGGATATAATATCTTCAAATAATAAATTAGCTTTAAAATCATCAACTAATTCTTTAAGAAATAAAACAGCTAATATGATTAAGGATTTTAGAGATAAGATATTACAAATACTTGCTGAAATTGAAGTTAATATTGATTATCCTGAATATGAAGATAGTGTTGATGTAACTCATAAATACTTATCTCCAATTATTGATGAAATGCTAAAGGATATGGAAACAATATTAGATAATTCAACTATATCAACTGTTTTAGTATCAGGTATTAAAACAGCTATTGTTGGTAAACCTAATGTTGGTAAATCATCACTTCTTAATATGTTATTAAATGAGGATAAGGCTATTGTTTCTAACATTGCAGGTACAACAAGAGATTTAGTTGAAGGTATGCTAAATATTAGAAATATAACACTTCATTTAATTGATACAGCAGGTATTAGAAAATCTAATGATTATGTTGAATCAATTGGTATTGAAAGAAGCGAAAAGGCAATTAATGATGCTGATTTAGTTTTATTAGTTTTAGATTCATCTAATGATTTAGAGGATGAGGATTATAAATTATTAGAATTAACTAAAAATAAAAAAAGAATTATTATTGCTAATAAAAATGATTTAAAGCCTAAATGGAATTTAGATGATGTTATTTATATTTCTGCTTTAAATAAAGAAGGCTTAGAAGAATTAGCTGATAAAATATATGAAATAACAAATATTTTAAATTTCAATGTAGATGAAGATAAATATCTAAATAATGAAAGACAAGTAGCATTAATGAATAAAGCATATCAAGCATTAAAAAGTGCAAAAGAAGGTATTGATAATGAAATTGATATAGCTTTAATTGATGTTGATATTAAAGAAGCATTTGATTCATTAGGAGAAATAACAGGTGATGCTTATCCTACTGAATTAATTGATGCTTTATTTACTAAGTTTTGTTTAGGAAAATAGTATAGCATAAAAGAAGAAGTCTCAGCTTAACTGCTGAGGCTTCTTTATTCTTTATTCTTTATATTCAATTTTTAATAAATTATTTTCAATAGATATTTTAGCATATGCATTACTTCTAATTGGAATTGTTGGTCCTAAATGACCAAAATCACAATTAAATATCATTGGAACATTTAAATATTTTAATGATTCAATGTATGCATCCTTATCATACATTCCAAATTGTTCCATTCCATAAAACATAGATCTTCCAATAATGAATCCTGATACATTATTAAACCAACCAGTATTTTTTAATTGGAATAATCCTCTTATTATATCCATAGGATTCATTTCACATGCTTCTAAAAAGAATATTATTTTTTCTTTACTATTTTTAGTGAATTCAGCTACATTGTCAAATTTAGTACCACTTAATGTTACTAAGCAATCTAAGCATCCACCTAATAGCTTTCCTTCAAATGGTTTATCATAATTATATGCTGATAATTTATTTCTTTTATCTAAATGATATTTAGGAAAGATTTCGTCAGTTCTATTTAATTGAAAGCTTTTATATCCTTTAAATATTTTTTCACCCTTCAACATTCTTAATGTATCTTTTATTTCATAATCAAATGGTGTTCTTGATAAATCAGGTGCGTGAGGACCATAAATTGATTCCATATTTAAATATGTTGCAAGAGGAAGAATCATGTTAGTATTATCTGAATAGCCTATAAACCATTTTGGTTTTATATTTTTTAATTCATCAAAATTGATATATTCTAATATTTCACACATTATTTCTCCGCCACCAACACTCCAGATAATATCAGCATCAGATTTTAAAGCATCAATCATTTCTTTTGCTCTATCTAAAGCATTAGTAGAAGCGCAAGGATAATCAGCTTTAAACACATTAGGACCAATAATAATTTCTGCATTCATTCTTTTTAAATTCTTTAATGCTTTTTGTAATCTTTCTTTATATGGTGTTGTAGTTGTACCAAATGATGGTGCAACTAAATATATTTTCGGGTTATTAGTTATATAATTTGGTTTCATACGCAATACCTCTATTAAATTATAGCATATTCTATTTTATTTTTAGTTAAGTTTTGATATAATTTATAAGAAAAGATTTTTAAAAAGGTGAACGTTATGTCATTTAAAGAAACATTTTTTAAAATAATGGGTTTTAAGAAAAAAGAACCACGTCGTCCTGGTGTTATTGGATATTATGATTCTAGACCTTTTGATAGTTTTAAATACTCATTAATTTATGCAAATGAAAAATTAATATCTGAATCTGATGATGAAAAAACAGCTAATGTTATTGTATATACAAGAGAATATAAGCAAACTACATTTATTAATGTTTTAGTTTATAATGAAGAAGGATTTGATCCTAAAAATTATACATATGATGTAATGAAAAGAAATTTATTAGAATATGGTATTACACCAGCTAAAAATAGTGTTATTTTAATTTTATTTCAACATTATAATGATGAAACTGTTAAGATGGCAAAAAGCTTCTGTAATTCAGATAAAGAGCATTTTGAACAAGCTTTAGTTTATAATGCAAAAGAAGTTAGAATGGAATTTTATAAGCCTGTTCCAACTTTTTATAGATTATATAGTATTATGTGTGAAGATTTATTCTTCGATTTAGCGTTTATTGATGATTCACAGGATTAATATATGAGAAGATTAAGTAAAAAGTTTTTATTGTTATTAATATTAATAGAAATTGTATTTGGTGTTGTTTTAATTTTTTCAACAACTAAAGCAACTGAAGTTGCATCTAAGATTTTGCTTGTTGCGACAATAATTGATTTTATTGCTTTAACTTTTACTGTTCAAGCATTAGGATTTAAAAGCTTTTCTGCTAAAAAAATTAAATATCCAACAATGGATTATAAATCTGATTATGATTTTGAAGAATTAGATAAAATATTAACTGACAATAAGTTTAAAAATACTAAAAGAAGATATGGAAATAGCTATTTATTAATTGATGGTAAAACAGCTATTAAGGTAACTCTTATTGAAGATTATTTAACATATTTTGATACTGAAAATAATAATGATTCTGAAGCTAAAGCTAATAAGGATTTAGATAAATGTGAAAAATTTATTGGCATTGAAATTTTTAAAGAAGTAGATGAGGCAAATTTAGATAAAATACCTTTATTTACTATCCAAGGAAAAAATGTTTATTTTACTGCGCTTTTATATCAAGGCTTAAAAAAATATAAATGTTTAAATTATGAATTGCCAGAAGAATCATTTATTGAATCTTTTAATAAAGCATTAGATATATTAAAGATTAAAGAGGAAGATGATTTAAATGTGGAGCAATAGAAAGCCTTTATATTCTGATCAAATTAGAGTAAATAGAGGCTTATATTACCATTATGGTATTTATGAAAGTGATGATGTTGTTTATCAATTTGCATCACCTAAGGGTTCTGAAATCAGTGAAGAAACAGCAACCATCAATACAATTTCTTTAAAAGATTTTTTAAAAGGTGGTAAGCTTGAGGTAAGAGATTACACTGATGAGGAATTAAAAAACAAGAGAACACCTAATGAAATAATAAATTATGCAAAGGACCATTTAGGGGAAATGGGATATAATTTAATTAATAATAATTGTGAGCATTTTGCTAACAGGGCTACATTTGGTAAATCAGAAAGCTCACAAGTTAACGATATATTATCATTATTAGGAGGCTTTTTTAAATGAGAATAGGATTAGATGTTGGAGGAACTACTGTAAAAATTGGATTAGTGGAGAATAAAAAGATTATTAAAAGCTTTGCTATTCCAACAAGAAAGGAAACTTTATTTGAAGATATTTATGAATCAATAAAGAATGAAAAAAATATTGAATTCATAGGCTTCGGTTTACCTGGTACAGTAAGAGACAATTATATTGTTAACTTACCTAATATAGGTATAAAGGATATTGATATTAACAAGGTATTTAAACCATATTTTCCAAATGTTAATATCTTATCAACAAATGATGCAAATGCAGCAGCTTTAGGAGAGGCTATTGCAGCATCAAAATTTAAATCAACTTATTTTATAACACTAGGCACAGGTGTTGGTGGTGGATATGTTTATAATGGTAGCTTAGTAAACGGAAGCCATTCATGTGCAGGTGAGGTTGGACATTCTTTTATTGACTATGTTCATAATTTTAAATGTACTTGTGGTCTATCTGGATGTTTAGAAACAGTATCATCAGCAACAGGTGTTGTAAGACTTGCTAAAACATATTTTGAAAAATATAAAACAAATATTGATTATGATACTATTTCTTGTCAAAAGGTATTTGATGCAGCAAAAGCTGGTGATGAATTAGGCTTATTTGTTGTTAATATGATGGCTGATTATTTAGGAAAAGCTTTAGCAACAATTGCTGTAACATGTGATGTCGATGCGTTCATTATCGGTGGTGGTGTTATGGCTGCTGGTGATTTCTTATTAGATAAAATTAAAAATAGCTTTAAAAAATATGCTCATTATGGTGTAAGAGATACTGAAATATACAAGGCTTCATTAGGTAATCAAGCTGGTATGCTAGGAGCAGCATATTTAGATGAGTAAGCTTAAAGAGAATCTATGTAAATCTTATAAGCCAGAGGTTAATTTATGTCCTATATGTAAATCTAAGCTTGTTTATAAGCATGCTGTTTCAAATAAGGTCATTCAATTTTCAAATGGTAGATTTATAAGAATTAAAAATTTAGGATATGCATGTCCTAATTGTGAACAAAAGCATATTTATTTTTCTCAAACTGCTAATAAATTAGCTTTTAAAGGATCAACATATTCAGCAAAGGTTGCTTGTATGATTGATTATTATAAGAAGAATAATTATGGAAGAGAAGATATTTGTGATATTTTAACATCAAAGGGCATAATAATATCAAATAGAAATGTTGATATTATTTATAAAAAATTAGAATCAATTTTTAGTCAGGATTATGATGCAATCATTAAAGAAGCATATCAAAGAATGCTTGATGAATTTAAAGAAATAAGAATTAGTATTGATTTAATTACAATTAATGAAAAATGCTATGTAATACTATATGATTATTTCACATCAGAAAAGCTAGCATTATGGTGCTTTGATAGCTTAGATGATCCAATGCTAGGAAAATGCTTAGAATTATATGTTAATTCAAAGCTTGGTATAACAATGGTTGTTACAATTAGAAATGTTTCTCGCTTTTATTCAATGGTAAAAAAGAATTTAAGCACATCAACTAAAGTTATATCTTTTGAAAAATTTTAAAAATTGTAGAAATTGTTATTTTTAACCCAAAAATATGCCGAATTTTTTTCGGCATTTTTTGTATTTTTTAGAATAATATTTTGACATATATTTCTATTTATGCTAAAATATCATTGTTAAATTAAGAGGAAGAGTGATATATTATGGAATTAAAATTAGATGAATATGATAAGAAAATAATTAGCTACTTACAAGAAGATTCTTCAATTTCAAATATCGAGCTATCTAAAAAAATAGGTTTAGCACCATCATCTTGCTTATTACGTGTTAAAAACCTAAAGGAACAACACGTTTTAAAGCAATTTACAGCAGTAGTAGATGAAAAGATATTAGGATTTGAAATTACTTGCTTTGTTAAGGTAGCAATGCAACCATTAAATAGAGAAACATCAACTCAATTTATTTCAGAGGTAAATAGAATCCCTGAGGTAACAGAATGCTATACTATTACAGGTGAAGCTGCTTTCTTATTAAAAATTGTTGCTAAAAATTTCCAATACTATAGAAATTTTATATTTGATAAATTATTAAGTGTTCCACATGTATCAAATGTTGAAACTTCTATTGTAGTAGCAACTGAAAAGAAAACTAATTTAATACCTTTAGATTAATTAGAGCCTAAGGGCTCTTTTTTTTCTCGTATAATAAAAAAATATAAAAAATGTAATTTTTTATAAAAAAATAATCATATTTAACCTATTGACATAGTATGATATATGTGTATAATTTAATCAAATACTTCATGAAGGGGGAAAATATCATGATAAGAAGAAATATTAATTTAAATTCTAATATGATGTGTTGTTACATGCAAATGTGTTGCATGTCTTTTTGTCGTGATATTAAAGCCTTACCTAAATTCAAATAATATTTTAAAGAATGTAAAGATTAAAATATAATTGGAAATAGGAGGCTTGCCTCCTATTTTTTTATTAGGTAATGAGGTTTGAAAGGTAGATGGTTATATGAAAAGTGATTGTATGTGCGGTGAATGTAATTAAATTTTATTAAAAAGACAAAGATAAGTAAGGAGAGAGAAAAATGAGAAACAAAAAAATATTATTATTAAGTACAGTTTTATTAGGAGCTTTATCTTTAGCATCATGTGATAAAAAGGCTGCTGATAAAGATGATAACACAATTGTTAAGGTAGATGATGGTGAAAGTAATCAACAAAATACCAATAATCAAGAAAACCAAACTGGAACTAAACAAGAAACTCTAACAGGTACTGGTCAAGGAAACCAAACTGAAACTAATCAAGGTGATCAAACAGGTACTAGTCAAGGAAACCAAACTGAAACTAATCAAGGTAATTTAAGCAATCAAAATGAAGGTGAAACTAATGTTCCTGCTAAGGTTTTAGCTAAAGCAAATAATACAGATGGTGTTAGTGCTAAAGATAAGCTTGATTATATTAGAGAAATATATGGTATTGAGGATCATATTTTTGATGTAATAACAATTGATAGATTAAATTTATTAATCAATCCATCAAAAATAGATCAATATGGTAAGTCTGTTATTGTTTTTGCTAATGCTAATAATCCATTATCAAAAAAATCATTAGAAAAAATTAATGAAGAAGCAAAAGCTTTAGGTGTTGAAAGAATTTATTATTTTGATTTATTACTTGCTGGCGAATATGGCGTTGATGTTTGGGATAATCCTGAAGCTACATGGCCAAATACTACAGATCAAACAGGAGCTAAAGTTACACAAGCATTTGTAAATATTAAAAATACTTTAAAAACTCAAACATCTTTAAAGGATATAAATAGTGATTTTAACGCTGATAAAGATGTATTCCTTTTTGTTAATAATCATCAACAAGGTACATCTGAAATTGTTAATAGCTTATTGATTGAAAAAGAAGAAGACATAGTTCAAAGTAAAATTGAAGAAGTATTAGGGGAAGTTATTGATAATATAGGAAATTATATTGGAACTAATTATTCTGATTATGATTATTTTAATAATGCTATTTATAGATCACAAACTACAAATAATTATTATTCATCTTATGAAGAATTCAAAAACACATTCTATGTTAGATCAATCACTTATTATGAATTAAGATTATTATTAGAAACTGAAGGCACACATAATATTTTATTTAGTGGTTCATGGTGTGGAGATTCAAAAGCAGCAATCGCATTACTTGTTGAAGATGCAGCTAAATATTCTAATGGTGAGCCTGTTTATGTATTTGATTTCCGTTTGTCAAATGGTGTTATTTCTGGTACTAAAGGTCAAGCTCCAAGAGAAACATCAGTTGTTGATGTAGAAGGCTTAGAAGGTCCAAACCAAGTTGTAACTGGTGTTGGTTATTTAGGTAAGGCAATTATTGATGCTTTTGGTACATTTGAAGTTGGTAAACAAAATGCTGAATTAAAATATGTTGTTGATGGTTATGAATCTTTTGAACTTGTTGATGATAAAATTAATACAACTTATGAAGTTACAGAAGGCCAAAAGAAATTTAGATCCCCATCATTATTTAAATATAACAAAGATGCAGAAAATCCTGTAACTGATTCTTGGGTTCATAAAGTTTCAGCAACAGATATTTTATATAAAAATAATTCTGGTGTTTCAAGTTATGAAATTGGTGATTTAGTTGATTATGAGCTTGCAAGTGGAGCTTTAACTGATCAGCAAAAGGCTTATGGTAGATATAAATTAGCTATTTTCTTAGGCGCACCTGAAGTTGTTTATAATACACCAACAATTAGTGTTTCTGAATCTGATAGCTCACTTGATTCAGGATGTGGTGATGATAATGATCCAATTGATAATTTAGATCAAGATACATTAATTCCAAATCAAGGAACTAATTTATATGATGTTTCATCATATGATATTACTATTGAATTAAAAGAAGCTACTTTACCTAAGGATGCTTTATTTATTGGAAAAACAGTTATTAATGCTAAAGCAAATGCTGATTTAGTTAATCAAATATCTATTGATTTTAGAAGACAAAAAATAACTAAAGTTTCATTGGAAAATGTTACAAAAAATGTTGTTTTATTAGATAATATTTCAGGTGATTCTTTATCATCAGTTATATCAAGAACAAATATTGATGAAGAAGATATCCAAAAATTATTCATTAAATTTGAAGGTACAATCGAAGCTAATGATGTATTTGAATTAACAGTAGAATATGAAACTACAACTATTGATAATTCTGCAAATAATTCAGCTTATTCACAATATGCAGAAGGATTTAATTTGCATGTAGATAATAAAGGATATTCAGCAGTAGGTGAACCATTTGGTTCTGATTATTGGTTCCCTAATAATAATACACCTGCAGATGGTGCAAATTATACAATTACATTAATTGCTCCAACAGCTTATACTGCAATTAGTAATGGTGTTAAAAAATCATCTACAGCTAACGCTGCATTAGGAACTCGAACAACTATTTGGGAAGTTAAACAAGATACTGCAACTTATCAAATTTTTGCAACATTCTCAAAGAATATTACATCTTTTGAATCTACAACTAATTCAAAAGGATTATATGTAACTGCGGATGATAAAACAATTCCACTTTATATTTATGTAAATAATGATTTATATAAAGCAAATAGATATAAGATTGATAGATATATTGGATTATTACCTTTATATATTAAGACTTTAGAATCTAAATTTGGTGCATATCAAGGTGAATCATTAGGATTTATTTTAGAAAATGTTGGTGATGGCCATGGTGAGGCAGCATCTTGGGGTGCAATTGAAACTAAAGATAGACCATTTTTTACAACAAAAACAGTAGTAAGTGAAAACACATTTGTTCATGAATTTGTTCATCAATGGTATGGTGATGCAGTAAGAATTTCAAATTGGGATAATTTATGGTTAAATGAAGGATTTGCTACATATGGTACAGCTTTATATTATGAATTAGTAAGAGATAATTATAATGCTGTTGATACATTTAAAAGATTATTTAATAATAAAGCAGCAACTTCTAAAATTTGGTCTATAGCACCTGCAGCTTTACCTAATGAATCTGATTTATTTGGTGGACAAAAGAGTGCATATAATAGAGGTGGATTAGCTTTAGCTGTTTTAAGAGAAGGTATTGGTGATGAAGCATTCTTCAATGTATTGTCTTCATGGATTTTATCAAATAAGGGCACAGCTAAAACAACTGATGATTTTATTAATTTAGTTAAATCAAATCTTCCTTCTAATGTTTCAAGTGATGATATTGATACATTTAGCAGAGTATGGTTATATGGTACAACTAAACCTCAAGCTTTTACATTAACTGGAGAGGCATTAAATCGATAATAAACCATTAAAAGATGCAATAAAATGCATCTTTTTTTGTTAATTTATACTATTCCTATTGACAAAGTAGGAAAAGAGGGGTAGAATACAAAAAAATAAATATAAATTAGTATTTATTTTGGTGAAATAGGAGGTGTCTATAATGGATGCATTATTAGATTTTAATTGGATAAGTTTGTTTGCTTTATCAGTAGTAGCATTATTATATGTATTACTATATTTTTTAAGTAAAAAGATTAATTGGACATTTGTAATACTAATTGCTTTAGCATTAGGTATTGGTGTTGGCTTTTTATTTAAATCAGAAGGAAATGTTTATTTACAATGGGTAGATTTAATAGGTAAGATATATGTTAATCTTATAACAGCTTTAGTAGCTCCTGTTATATTAGTTTCAATCATTTCAAGCTTTATTACTTTAAAAAGTAAAGATAGTATGAAATCAATTGGATTAAGGTCTGTTGCTTGGCTATTAATATCAGCATCAACAGCAATTATCTTATCAATTGTTGTTGGTACATTATTAAGACTTGGTAAGGGAGCAACAAGTATATTTGAAAATATTGAATCAGTTTCTCAAGGTTCAATAGATGCCTATTCAGGATTAAGAAAATCATTTAGTGATGTAATATTAGGTTTATTCCCATCAAATTTTGTAACTGATATTGCAAGTAATAATGTTGTTGCAATAATCATTATAGCTGTTGCACTTGCAATAGGTTATATAAGTGTTTCAAATTCAAGTGGAGAAGATAAAGTTATATCTTTTAAAAATTTAGTGAATGCAACAAAAAGAATTGTATATAGAGTTTTATCATTTGTTATTAAATTAACTCCATATGCTGTTTTAGCAATAATATCAGTTTCAGCATCTAAAATGTTCAGTAATGCTGAATCAATCTTACAATTATTAATCTTAGTTGCATTAATATATGGAATTGCATTAATTCATACATTTGTTATTAATGGATTATTCATTAAATTCTATGCAAAGGTTAATCCGTTTAAATTCTTTAAAAAGATATTCCCAGCTCAAATTACAGCTTTTACAACTCAATCAAGTGTAGGTACATTACCTGTAACAATTAAGAATTTAGAAGATTCTGGTGTAAGTGAAGAAGTATCAAATTTCACAGCTCCATTAGGAACAACAATTGGAATGCCAGGTTGTACATGTATATGGCCTGTATTACTCGCAATATTTTATGTAAATGCAGTTGGCTTAAATTGGGGCGTAAGTGATTATATTATTTTAGCAATATTAACATTAATTTTATCATTTGGTAGTGCTGGTGTACCAGGTATAGCTGTTGTATCAGCAATTGCATTATTCAGTGTTCTTGATTTACCAATAGCTGCCGTAATACTATTGATGCCAATAAATACTATTTCAGATATGATTAGAACATTAGATAATGTTTCAACTGCTGCAACCGCAAGTATTATTGTTGCTAGAAAAACTAATGAATTGAATGATGAAGTATTTGATGGTGAATCATCATTTGTTGAAGAAAAAGTAGTAATTGAAAATGTTGATAATAATGCAGAATCATTTGTAAATGAAGATCAATCATGTAGCTTTAAGCCAAAGAAAAAAGAAGTTGAATCATTTATAAATGAAGACCAATCATGTAGCTTTAAACCTAGAAAGAAGGAGGCTAACAATGGATAAGAAAAAATTACCAAAGATATTAATTGTAACAATTACATTATCTATAATATCTATTTTATTATTAATAATATCAATTGTAACAAGTGTAGCAACAGTTAAAAGAACTGAAAAATCAATTGAAGGCATTGGTGTTGTTTCATTTGATTTAGAAACAGAAGAGAAAATAGATTTAGCTTCTTCTTATTATTCTAAATTAGATAAAAATATAAGTCTTGATAAAAATGTATCTAATAAAAATGAATTAGATGAAGCAATTTATAATTATGTTAGATTAGGATTAAAAAAGGCTTTAGTTTCATATAATAGAAGATTTGTTGATAATATTAGCGAAGAAAATATAAAAATATATGTTAATGAAGCATATGATAAATTAAAAAAGTATTATAAAGAAGATTCATTTGAAACTATAGAAGGATATGGTGAATATAAAGCTTTATTAGATATTTATAAAGAAGAAGCACCAAAAGAAGAAAATGTAAATAATAATCCAGCACCTGCTGAAGAACCAGAAATTTGTTAAGAAAACAAGGAGAGATTAAAAATGAAGAAGAGTATTTTAAAATATTTTGGATTAATAGGATTAGGAGTTTTAGCATTAGCATCATGTGATGAAAAGAAAGAAGAAACACCAAAAGAAGAAACACCAAAGGAAGAAGTTGTAGAAACAATTGATTTATCTGATAAAAAATATAATTTAGAAAAGGAATATTTTTATTCAGATTATAATGAAAGATCACTTGCTGATACAAATAGACAAGGCATTAAAACTTTTGAAAATAAAGATGATATCGTTTTTGATGCTATCACATATGAAGAATTAGTTGATATATTTGAGTCAGAAGGTAATTATTTAATACTATTTGGTGGTTCTTGGTGTCATAACACTAGAGCTGCTGCCCCATTTATTAATGAATATGCTAACCAATATGGTATTAAAACAATTTATAATTTTGATTTTTATTTAGATGGAACTAATAGTAATACACATATTAGAAATACTAATAATACTAATGTAACACCTGGTATTGAATATAATTATTTATATGGTGAATTAGTAACGAAATATTTAACTAATTTAAATGATTATGTTGAATATACTTTAGGCTCTAGATCATCATTAACATATACAAATAATGAAGATATTGATGTTAATGTACCTAAATTACAAGTGCCTTTCTTATTCTTATATAATAAAGATAATAAGGTTGATAATAAAGAAGGTGGAAATGGTACAACAAATACTAAAGGTACATTCCCTATTGTTTATGGTTTTGAAGAAATGATTGATTTAGATAAAGATGGTGTTTATAAAACAACTAGAGTTGATGGAGTTGCTCAAAAACAATATCAAACTGAAGAATATAAAGGTAGATTAAAAAATATCTTTGATTATATTAAGGATAATAATATTTCATTAAGTTATTATACTGATTCAAATTATATAAAGAATATATATAATAAAAAGGCTAATCAAGAAATATTTAAAGCAAATGATGAAATTAATATTAAGACTTTAACTTATCGTCAGTTAACTTGGTTATTAAATCAAGAAGGTAATTCAATTATTTATTTAGGTGGTACTTGGTGTGGTAATACTCAAGCAACAATTAAAACAACAAATGATTATGCTGTAAAAAATGATGTAATTATTTATAATTTTGATACTAAATTAGATTCTGGTTTAGCTAAAAAATATTGGAATTATTCTAAAGATTTACACATAAGAGACACTAATAATTCATTTGTAAAATTATATACTGATTTAATTGAAAAATATTTAACAAATATTGTTACTTTATATGATGTAAATGATACTGCTTCATATAAGCATATCGAATATACTGATCAAGAAGGAAATATTGTAAAGGTTAAGAAATTACAAGTACCTTATTTATTATCTTATAATAAAGATTTTATAGATTTAGATGGATATAGTGCTCCAGTTACATCATATTATGAAGAAATGTTAGTATTAACTGAAAATAGTGATACTTACGTATATAAAGATAATAATTATCAAAGTGTTAAATCACACACTAAAAATGTTATTGAAACATATCTAAAGACTAAAAATAAAACTGCTTTAGATATTTAAAGGAGCTTTTAATATGAATGTTGTTTTATATGGTGATTCAAATACATATGGATATAATCCTAATAATGAAAGATATGTAAATAGATATGGTAATGTTTTAAAAGAATTATTAGGTAGTGATTATATTGTTCATGAAGAAGGATTAGTAGGAAGAACTACTATATATGATGATTATAGAAAAAATAGAAAAGCATTAGATAGCGTCTATCTAGATTTAAAAAAATATGAAAGAATTGATTTATTAATTATAATGCTTGGAACTAATGATTTTAAAAAGAATAATGCTAAAGATAAAGTATCATTAGCTATAGCTATGAATAAACTAATTAATAAAATTGAATCATTTAAAATAACAGATAAAATATTATTAATTTCTCCAATATTATTAGATAAAAATATTGAAAATTTAGATTCAGAATATGATTATAATTCGTATTTATTATCTAAAGATGCATCATTAATATATAAAAACATTTCAATTCAAAATGATTTATTATTCTTTGATGCAAAAGAAGTAGCTAAACCTGGTATAGATGGTGAGCATTTAACTGAGGAAGGACACAAAGCCCTAGCTTTAGCATTAGCTGAATTAATTAAGAAAATATAGAGGTGGCTTATGGAAATTGAAACACTCTGTTTACACGCAGACGATAATAAAAAAGATGAATGGGGAACATTATCAATGCCTATTTGTCAATCTGCAACATTTGTACATAAAGGAGTAGATATTGAATCAGAATATAGCTATTCAAGATTATCTAATCCAACAAGAAAGCATTTAGAAAATACAGTTGCTAAATTAGAAAATGGATATATGGCATTTGCCTTTTCATCAGGCATGACAGCAATAACTACCTCTATGCTATTAATTAAACCAAAAGAACATATTATTGCTACAAATGATTTATATGGTGGTGCTTTAAGATTATTTAAAAATGTATGTGAAATAAATGGTATAGAAATTGATTTTGTCGATACATCAAATATTGATGATGTTAAAAAATTAATAAAGAAAAACACAAAAGCTATTTATATTGAAACTCCATCAAATCCTTTGATGCAGGTAACCGATATTAAAGCTATATCAAAACTAGCTCATGAAAATAATATATTAGTTTATGTAGATAATACATTTTTAACGCCATATTTTCAAAATCCAATTAATTTAGGTGCTGATATAGTAATTCATTCGGGAACTAAATTTTTAGGTGGACATAATGATACATTAGCTGGATTTGTAGTCTGTAGTAACGAGGATTTAGCTTCAAAAGTATTATATTATTCAAAAACTATAGGTGGACAGCTTTCTCCTTTTGATTCTTTTTTAATTGAAAGAGGAATCAAGACTTTACCAATTAGAATGGATAGAATAAATGAAAATGCTAAAGCTTTAGTTGAATATTTAAAAGAAGAGCCTAAAATTAAAAAAATATATTATGTTGGATTAAATCCATCTGATGTAATTAAAAAACAAGCAAGAGGCTTTGGTGGAATGATTTCAATTGAAGTTGAATCAGAAAGCTTAGCCAAAAAGATTTTGAAGAATGTTAAAATATTTCAATATGCTGAATCATTAGGAGGAGTAGATTCTTTAATTACATATCCTATGCTTCAAACTCATGCTGATGTTCCAAAAGAAGAAAGAGAAAAAAGAGGAATAAATGAAAGATTTTTAAGAATCTCAGTAGGAATTGAAAATATAAAGGATTTAATTTTAGATTTGAAGCAAGCTATAAATGAATAAATATAATTTTGATGAAATAATAAACAGAAAAAATACAAATAGCTTAAAATGGGATTATGCTAAATATAGAGGAAAACCAATAGATATTTTACCTCTTTGGGTTGCAGATATGGATTTTAAGTGCCCAAATGAAGTAATTGATGCTTTAGTAAATAAATCTAAACATGGAATTTTTGGATATTCAGAGCCTTTAGAAGATTATTTTATATCTTTAAATAAATGGTTTAAAAAGCATTATGGCTATGAAGTAGAAAAAGATAAAATTGTTTTATCTTGCGGTGTTGTATTTGCAATATCAAATATAATTGAAGCATTAACAAAAGAAAAAGATTCAATAATTATTAATGAACCAGTTTATTATCCTTTTAAAGAGATGATAGAGGTTAATAAAAGAAATGTTATCATTTCAGAATTAAAATTAATTGATGGAAAATATCAAATTGATTTTGATGATTTTGAAGAAAAAATAATAAAAAATAACGTTAAACTATATATTTTATGTAATCCTCATAATCCAGTAGGTAGAGTTTGGAATATTTTAGAATTAAAAAGATTATATGAAATATGTATAAAACATAATGTATTTATCATTTCAGATGAAATTCATGCGGATTTTGTTTTTAAAAATAATAAATTTACCTCAATTGCTAAACTTGGTGATGATGCATTAAATAATATTATTATTTGTACATCTCCATCAAAAACATTTAATATTGCAGGTTTACATATTGCAAATATTTATATTCATAATGAAGAAATAAGAAAAAAGTATTTATATGAACAAAACAAAAGAGGTTATTCTCAATCTAATATAATGGGGATTGTTGCATGTGAGGCATGTTATAATCATGGTGAAGAATGGCTAGATGAATTATTAGTATACTTAGAAAATAATTTAAGCTTTGTAAGAGAATACTTAAAAGAGAAATTACCAAAAATTAAATTAATAGAACCAGAAGGCACATATTTATTATGGCTTGATTTTAGAGAATTGAATTTAAAACCAAAAGAAGAAAAAGATTTAATTGAAAATAAAGCTAAGCTTTGGCTAGATTCAGGTACTATATTTGGAAAAAGTGGAATAGGGTTTGAAAGAATTAATATCGCAACAAATAAATCAATATTAAAGGATGCATTAGATAGATTATATAATGCATTAAAGGAAAATAAAATAATTTAAAGGCGGGATTAATATGATATCTACAAGAAGTCATTATGCAATTAAAGCAATGAGATATATGGCTATTAATGTTAATAAAATAGTTAGTATTTCTGAAATATCTAAGCATGAAGAAATACCAACAAAATATTTAGAACAAGTTATATCTATTCTAAATAAAAATAGTTTAATTAAATCATTTAGAGGAAATAATGGTGGCTATATGTTAAAAAAGAAGGCTGATGATTATTCTATTTATGAAATAATTGAAGCTGTAGATGGAAATTTAGAAATAAATTATGATTCAAATGATTTATTCATATGGAAAAATTATAATCAACTAACTAAAAATTATTTTTCAAATATTAAATTATCAAATTTGGTAGAAGAATATAATAAAAATAATGATATATATAATTATTGTATTTAATATGCTAGTAAATTATTTTACTAGCTTTTTTCATTTAAATTTTGCATAAAATTTGGTAAAATTATATTATTAGGAAGAAGATGATTTTATGTACAAAGCTAATTATCATACGCATATGAAATATTGTAATCATGCTGTAGGTGATGTTGAAGATTATGTAAAGGCAGCTATTAATTATGGTCTTGTTGAATTAGGCATGACAGATCATGGACCAATACCTTCTTATTTTATGAATGAGGAAGATTACAATAGAACAGTAAGCTACGAAAATATGAAGGAAGAAATGGTCCCTTTATATTTAAAGCAAATAGAGGATGCTAAAATTAAATATGGTGATAAAATAAGTATTTTATCTGGATTTGAGGTTGAATATTTAGATAAACAAAAATCATATTATGAATCTTTAAGAAAAAAAGTAGATTATTTGAATTTGGGGATACATTTTTATGAATATAATTCTAAATTATATGATACATATAATGAGGTTGATTATAATTCGATAGATGGTTATTTAGAAACAGTTAAAAAGGCATTAAATACTAATTTATTTAATACACTTGTTCACCCAGATTTATTTATGTATAGATATAAAGATATTAATGGTAATTGGTGCTTTGATGAAAAATGTGAAAAAGTAACAAGAGCTATTTTAGAAGAATGCATTAAGCATGATGTTTATGTTGAAATTAATGCTAATGGATTAAAAAAGGCAAGATTTGTATCAGATAGATCAACTTGGAAATATCCTTATGTTAAATTTTGGGAAATTGCTAAAGAATATAAGGATTTAAAAATATTAATTGGTGCAGATGCACATGAACCATTCCGTATTTATAATGATAACGTTAGGGAGGTTATCAAATTTAGTGAGGATTTGGGTTTAAAAATTGAGGAGAAAATGGTGATTAAGCATTGAAAAATTATAAGATAAAAAATGATTATACATTTTTAAAATTTTCTGATTCAAAGGAAATGTATGATTATTTATATGAATTATTAAAAAAAGGATATGAAATATCTGATTCTTTTAATTTATCAGTAGAATTAAAGAAGAATAATGAATATTTATTATTAAGCTATTTAGATTGTGAAATTAATGAAAATATTAAGGATAATATTAAAGCATTATATAAAAAAGAAGAATTAATGTATCCTGATTATTTAGACACTCAATTAGGTATTATATCAGGCTTTAGAAAAAATTTTGGTTATGATATTAAATATCCAGTTATTGATGGTGTTTTTGATAAATATTATAAAAAGATGATTATTCTAATATTAGATGGATTTGGTACAAATATATTAATGAATAATTTAGATGAGAATTCATTCTTAAGAAAAAATTATTTAAAATCTATTCATTCAATTTATCCATCAACAACAGCTGCATCAACAACATCAATGAAAACAGGATTATCTCCTTATGTAACAGGATGGACTGGTTGGGAAAATTATTTTAAAGAAATAGATAAAAATATTATTTTATTCACTGGAAAGAATTTCGTAACTGATGAGCCAACTGGTATTTCAGGCTATTCTAAGATGCCTTATAAGCCTTTTTATTCAGATATGGATAAAGTTAAAGGCTATACAGTTGAACCTGATTTTAAGAAGGATAATAGAACTATTGATGATATTTTAAATCAAAGCTTAGAATATAATAAAAAAGATGAGCTTCAGGTTCAATATGTTTATTATGATGAGCCTGATCATTTAATGCATGAAATAGGACCTTATGCTTTAAAGGTTAAAAAAATGGTTAATGAATTTGATAAAAAAATAGAAGCTTATGCTAATAAATTATCAAATGATACTATTTTAATAATTACGGCAGATCATGGTCATAGAGAGGTTAAGCCTATTCATATTTATGATAATAAATTATTAAATGAATTCTTAGAAAGAAGACCATCTAATGATGCAAGAAGCATCACATTTAAGGTTAAAAATGGAAAAGAAAAAGAATTTGAGAATATGTTTAATATTTTATTTAATGATTATTTTAAATTATTTAAAACTAAGGATGCTATAGATATGGGATTCTTTGGCTTAAAAGATGATATTAAGCATGAAAGAATTGATGATTTTTTAGCTGATTATATTGCAGTTGCGATAAATGATAGATATTTTAATTATAAAGGAATTCCTGATTTTATATTTAAATCACATCATGCAGGTATTACAAAAGATGAAATGAGTGTACCTTTAATTGTTATTAGGAAGTGATATTATGGTTTATAAAATAAAATCGGTTTTATCAGATGGAATTGCAATCGGAGAAGTTAAAATAAAAAAAGTTAATACTAATTCTATATCTGATAAGGGACAGGATGAAGCTTTTCAAAATGCATTAACTAAATCACTTGCTCAAATTGATAAAATGATGGATGAAAATAGTGAATTAAGTGATTATTTAATTGCATTAAAGCTAATGATTAGTGATAACACATTAATATCTGGGGTTAAATCATTAATTAAAGAAGGCTACACAGCATCTCAAGCCGTTGAAATAATAATGGATAATCATATTAAAGAATTAAACTTATCAACATCTAGCTATTTAAAAGAGCGTGTTGCAGATTTAAGAGATATTAAAGAAAGAATATTGGCAAATTTAGGTAATAATGAAATATATGAATTATCTAAATCCTATATTGTTTTTGTTGATGATTTAAATCCAACAGATTTAATATTTCATAGAAAAAATATTTTAGCAATAATTGCATTAAA
>JAEEGL011984412.1_pt1 | contig 24708 bp, 20 predicted proteins | sample 9134231 | NCBI WGS metagenome assembly JAEEGL01 (sample SAMN16246548, study PRJNA631951) | gut metagenome | biome: gut microbiome; feature: rumen; material: fiber-attached | host: Bos | place: Iran: Karaj | collected 2018-10
CGCCGGCAGCCTTGGATACACGTCCGCCTCGAACAAGATATGTGAGGTCAGATACAAAGAACCAATGCTGACACTCAAGCCTGTGTGCAATAACCCACTCATACAGATCGTCGATTGAAAGACCCTCATCTCTGAGGTCTGCAAGTTTGTTCATGAGAAGGCCATAGCCGGAAGAAGCTGCCAGAGAATCAATGACGTAGAGCTTACGCTGCGGGTATTTTTCCCTTAGCTGGTCCCTTGCTATGGTGGCTGAGTTCAGGGTCCCCGAAATACCTGAGCTCAGGGTCAGGTGAAGGATATCTTTTCCTTCTTTTAATATATCTTCAAAATATGTGAGATACTCGCCGACACTAACCTGTGAGGTCTTAGTGATAGACCCCTTGGCCATGTCAGCATAAAAATCCTTGAAAGGGTAGGACGTTCCCAGGTCATCGGGATAATCCTTGCCGTCGATACTGAAGTGGAAGCAGACATAGCTGATATTCCGCTCCTTAAAATCTTCTGCTGTAAGGTCAGCAGTAGAACAACAACTGAGTACATAACTCATATGACTCTTACCTCCAACAATATTTACATCATATGCTATAATAACATTTTTATTTAACATCTAGCAAGATTACTGTCTTTTTATTATAATTCTTTGAAGAAAATTTAAATTTACAATTACAAATGGAGTAATCAAACGTGTCTTTTTATTTATTATTTGCTATAAACAGTGTACTGTTGGGATTTGGCCTGGCCATGGACGCCTTCTCGGTATCTCTTGCCAACGGTTTTGCAGAGCCTTCGATGAAAAAGAACAGGATGCTTTATATATCGGGAATCTATGCTCTTTTTCAGTTTGCGATGCCCGTTATTGGATGGTTTCTGGTCCACTTTGCGGTGGTTTTCTTTAAGGGATTTCAAAAATTTATCCCCTTCATTGCACTGATTCTTCTTGCCTACATTGGAGGTAAGCTTCTTTTGGAGGGCATCAAATCCAGGAAGTGCAGCGGGGGAGGTCAGTGTGAGACATGCCCTGAGCATAATTGCGACATAAGAGGTGAGGTTTCGACAAAAGAGCTGACGACAGGTCTTTTGATGATACAGGGAATAGCAACTTCCATCGATGCACTTTCGGTTGGCTTCGCTATAGAGGAATATAGTATTCCGCAGGTATTCGGCAGTGCTGCAATAATCGGTGTTGTAACTCACATAGTATGTTTCTTTGGCCTCGTTCTCGGCACTAAGTTCGGAACAAAGCTGGCCGGCAACGCCAAGATCGTGGGAGGTGTCATACTTATCGGTATCGGGCTTGAGATATTTATCAAGGGGATGCTGGGCTGAAAGCATTGATGGTATCGGATCTTTGGTCTTGTGCTGGCTTATTCATCTTGGTATGCCAAACAAAAAGTTTATGCTGTTTTGCGAGAATTTGGGCCATAAGCCGGATTTATCAACCAGTGTAACATCATCCGGATATTCCACAACTCTGTTTTGATCATTTACATATCTGTTCCATGGAGCATCCGAACCCCACAGAATCCTTCCTGGATTCTCATTGCTAAGCTCTTTTATCAGGCATACTGGATTTGAAAAAATAAGATGTTCATTCGGATTCATGGCTGACATGGCAAAATGATTTCTGCTTAGGGGAGCACAATCGATAAATACATTTTGATAGTGGATATCTGAATGTAATTCTTCATAGAATGGTTTATATAGTTGAGCCAGATGGGCAGCGCAAATTCTAATTTCGGGATATTTTTTAGCAAAGTCCAGGAGATTCATCGGGTTTGCATAATTGTCCATTTTTGTGTGGAATAGGATAGGAAGATCGCATTCCATGGCAAGATTGGCAAAGGGTTCAAAGCTCTTTTCATTAGCAGCGCATAGATCCATCGATGAGTGATATTTCAGACCGTAAATGGGATATTGTTGCAGCATATCTCTGATAAAGCTGATCTGTTCGTTAACCTTGTCTCTGGTACTGACAGATAAGAAAGGCAGAAGATGTGTCAGGTTGAATTTGGAAATACTGTAGAGCATGGTGAGGTTTTCTGCTTGGAAAGGAAAATCTGTCATGTTACTCGGACATAATCTTTTCTCATTATGGAATTTAATGTGATCAAAGTATATTGATAATGGTATAGGAAATGTTATTGCATAGTCGATACCGTTGCCGATGACGATGTTTGATAGATCATTTATATCCTGGGCAATGGGGTATTTTTGGTTGATAAGATGGTCAAGCATTACACCGGTGCAATGAGTGTGTATGTCTATCTTTTTTCCAACCAGATCCTGTTTCTTTAATTTCATTATGTTTTTTCCTTCCGAATATTTATATTAATAAGTATATGACTTTAGATGTGATTTTTTCTATCATGATTTAGTGGCGTCTTGCCTTTATTTTCAAAGGATTATATGGTTAACTATAAATGGTTACTGCAATGTGAGGACAAAGAAGAGGTGCCAGGATGATCTATTTCGAAATACCGGATTCTCCAACTAACAGACCAATCAATGTGAAGCTGGTTCAGGCTATGGGAGAAAAGCCAGAGTTGTTCCGGGAAAATGTTGTCGTAGAAGCGGCCTTTGGTTGCATATACAATTGCATATGGAATGGAGGGTGTAGTCATGTGCCTGGTGAAGAATGCTCTCTGGCAGGTATTATTGATATGTTTGACAGATATGAGTCAATTAACATTCCATACAGGATTACCTTCTCCAACAGAAGAATAGAAGAAAAGCATTTAGCAGATGTTCTTGGAAATATTATAGCAAAAAAAGGAGAGCGTGATGGGAATGCAGTAATAGTTGCATCAGATATTCTCCAGCAGTATATCATGCGTGAATATCCTACGTATGAGATTATTCAGAGCGTCAGTAGAGTTCCAGGAAGCGTTGAAGAGATCAATGACTGGCTTAAGGATTTCAGGATGTGTCTGCCGGTATGGATAAATAGGAAGATTGAAGATCTAAGGATGATTGAAAGACCTGAAAGAGCTATATTGCTTATCAATGAATTCTGTCCTGTACCCAATTGCGAATTTTGTCTGGATCACTATGAGACTATAAGCAGGATAGCTTTATATGAGGTCGAGAATCACTACAGATGTCATCATCATGATCTTCATGAAGAAATGGTAAGTAAGGGACAGCTACCGCTACATAATCTGCTGCCGGATGAGCTTTCTTTGTATGAAGATCTGGGATTTAAGCATTTCAAACTGACAGGGCGCGCAGCTAAACCTGCTCAGATTATTGATACTTACACATTATATTTTGCAAAAAAAGAGACTGCGGATAAAGTCAGAGAGATCCTTGGTCAGTATTAGGTTCGGTCATAGCTTTCATCGACTATCCATTTAAGATTCGTAAGCCTATTTATGGATTCTGAGAGGGATGATAAATTTATAAAGCGTTCATCGCCCGAAATGGATGAATCGTTATAGTGAAAATGATATCCAATCTTTTTATGATCTCTATTTGGGGTGTTGTAGTAGTGTAGGGCCAGTATTTTGTCCCTCAGCAGATTACAGAAATTGAAAGGCTCTGTGGAATTTACCAGATGAGCATGTCCAATATCCAGACAGAATTTAAGGTTTGTTTCCGATAAGTAATCTGCATATTGCTCCGCTGATGAACAGTTGGTAACGATGCTGATATTCTCTATAAGAAATGGAAACTTATCATCGGACATATCGGACAGTGATCGTATTATATCTCTTAACACCAGGTTCGGAATCGTTACGGCTGTAAAACTCTGGAATGGAAAGTGGCTAAGAAAATAGTTTATACCACTGAATCTTCCGCGGTATTCTTCAATGTCTGAAAGAATTTTACGGTAGTCATCAGATGCATTAAAACCGACTTTATTATATGAATAATAAGAAGGATAATGTAAGGAATAGGTCAATCCCAATTCGTCACACAGAGCGAACAATTCATTCAATTTTGATGTTTCAAAACAGGGGAATTCAATGTTGGATGATTTTGGAATAGTAGATAAAACCTTGGGATCACCTTTTAATGCAGTTTCAAAAGAATAAGAATTTGGTTGTATCATTGTAAATAACACTCCGTATTTGCAAGTTATCACGCAAGATAATGTTTGTCAATACAGCCGGGGAGGTCTATAAGTATATGGAAAATAAGTTGATCGGGGGAAAAAAATTTAAAAGAAAAGAGATTGATTATGCTTTGTCTCTAGCTGCCGGATGGGCGTGGGGAGTTTCGCTCATTGTTGGAATGCAGACAGTACAGGAAAAAGGAATCATTCCTTTTGCTATTTGGGCCATAGCTAATTCCCTGGCTCTTCCAGTCTTCGGAATTTTTGCGTTCAGAATCAGAAAATTGCGAGAAGTCATTGGCTCTTTTCCTGTGCAGCTCTTCACCACCCTTATTATGGTCTTTTGTCTTCTGATCCAGATGAATTGTATTTATGATACTCTATCAAGGGTCTTTTCGCCAACTGTATGTAAGGTAACAGCCATAATGGTTTCACTATTGATGAGCGTGTTTCTCTTTAACGATGGAATCATACGCAATATAAAAATAGACAAACCTCTATGGATTATCTGTTACGGTATATTACTGGTTCTATGCATTATAGGCTTTGCTTCAGGAACAGAAAAGTATGAGCTGTTTAGCTATTCAGATACTTCTGGAATTAAGTGGGCTTTTAATTCCTGCCTGATTTTATTTGCCGGGCCCTTCATGAACATTCAGAACTGGCAGATGGCTGAAAAACTACACAATGAAAAGTGTATTGAAAGGAGCCATGCACTTGCCGGTGTTTTTTTTGGAATCTATATGCTCTTTGTTTTGGCGCTATCTTTTTTCAAGTTTTCTAACGTGATGCTATATATTCAGATCGCCGCGATAATGTGTATCACTTGCACTACCATTGACGCGTCAATAGTTGGTATGCAGAAAATAGGTGGAAGGAAAATTGGGCTGATAATAGCTCTGATCACTATTTTTTGCTGGAGATTCTTTATTTCGATGGGCGTCCTGAATCTTTGGACCTTCATGGGAAATATCAGGAAACATGTTGCCGGAATCTGCATTATAGTAGCCCTGATCTGGCAGTTTGTAGAAAAGAAAAAGGGGATCAGCAATGATTGATTATGAAATAAATGACATAGTTGTTTGGGGATGCGGATATATAGGCCTTTCTGATTTGGCATATTATTCCGATGCGGGATTTAGTTGCTATGGAATGGATACAAATCCTGATATTGAAGAGCTGCTGATGAAAGGCGATTACAAACAGGACCTGATCGACTGGTTGGATATAGATATACTTCGAAATATCATGAATGGAAGGATTAAATTCTTATCAGTCCAGAAGCTACATCTTTTGACAAAAGAGCTATTGCATATTATCTCTGTGCCTTCCGAGAATGATGGTAAACCTGATATGTCTGCTATAGACTCGGTCTTTACACAGATTTGCGAGTTTGAGATGAACCGAGAAAACAAAGCCATTAATATCATGATTGAATCCACCATGATACCGGGAACTGCGAAGCGATGCCTTGAAAATATACAAAAGAATACCAATGGAAAACTTATTAACTTCTGCGTAGCACCAAGACGTGATTGGTTTGTCAGTAAGGAAAAGGATATGAAAAGGCTGCATAGAGTATTTGGTACCAACTCTGAAGTGGCCAATGAAGTTTTTGACGTGGTTTTGAGCCGTGTTTGTAACAATCCGATCATGGCCATTGATTATCAGCATGCTGAAGCTACAAAAAGTGTTGAAAATGCATTTCGACATATGGACATTGTACTGGCCAATCAGCTATCTGATGCATTTCCAAAACTGAATATCAGGCATGTCCTTGAACTGGTTGGAACAAAATGGAATATAGACACATATAAACCTTCCTTTGGTACAGGTGGTTATTGTATACCGCTTTCAAGCCGGTATGTTTTGGAAGCCGCCGAAAATGATATACCTCTACTAAAAGATACTGTTGAATATGACATGAAGAGACCCTATATGATTGCTGATGTCATTCTGGCTGGCAATCCAAAGAAAATCGGCATCCTGGGACTCACATATAAAAACGATATAAAGGTCAGCAAGAACTGTCCTGTCTCGGTCATCATCGGATGTCTTGCCGATAATGACGTCAGGGTATATTTGCATGATCCGCTTTACACTGAGGGTGAGATAAAAGCTCTTTTCCCAAAGAGCAGTATTCTTGTACTGGATGATAGATCAGTGATGGATGATCTGGATGCACTGATAGTATATACCGGTCACAGTGCATTCTACGAAATGAACTGGAAGGAATTATTATCTTACAGAAAAAAGAAAATTGTAATATATGATAATGTAGGACTCTTTGAAGATATTTTGCACGAGGCTCAAGAAATGATTGAGTATCATCTGGTGGGAAAAGAGCGAAATAATTCTGAATATATACTGTAGAATACCAGGGGGATATGTTGTTTGAGAATAGCACTGATAATGGGGAATTACATAAAGCAGGGATACCCACCAATGGGAATATTGTATCTTGCCGGGTATATACGAAAATATCTGCCAAAATGTGAAATCAGTGTTTATGATGTTTTCCCGGATATGAAAGAGCTGATTTCCAAGAAATTCGACCTTATTGGCTTCAGTTGCATGTCTATTCAGTATGCGGACGTATGTGACTATGCTGAAGATTTGAAAAAACTCTACGGTGGCAGTCTTCTTCTTGGAGGGGTACACATCACTCTTACGAGAAGCCTTCCGGAGTGGGCAGACTATGGAATCCTTGGAGAAGGAGAAGAGACGATTGTTGATCTTTTATCTGCTTTGATGGAGGGTAGGGATTTAGGCTCTGTGGCAGGGATAATGTATCGAAGTGCAGAGAATGTTTTCTTGAACCCTGAAAGAGCTCTTATTGAAGACCTTGATACGATTCCCTTTCCGGCCTGGGATCTTATAGATATGGAATCTTATCTTCGCCCCAACAATGTATATGGAACTGTTGTGGGACGCGGCCTTTCGCTGATGACGTCAAGGGGATGCGTATATCACTGTGAATACTGCGCTGCATCAAAAATGTGGAAAAAGATCAGATTTCACTCTGCAAAGTATGTGGTGGACATGATCTCTCATGTGGTTGATACATATAAGGTAGAGCATATTTGGATGGCTGATGATCACTTCGCTTTAAGGAAGAGCCGACTTAATGAAATAGCAGACTTGATGGAAGAAAAAGATCTGCACCCCGGAATTGGCATAAGTTGTCGTGTGGAATCCTATGATAAAGAAATGTCGGTTCTGCTTAAAAGGATTGGGGTTAGGGCCCTGGCCTTGGGATTGGAGACGGGCTCTGACAGGATGCTTAAGGCTATAAAGAATAATGTGGGACTGACTGTTGAACAGGAATTTGAAGTGGTCAAACAGATGGTGGATGACGGATTTGAAATCCATGGCATGTTTATGATCAATATGCCGGGAGAAACCGAAAAAGATCTGGAAGATACTGTGCAGTTTATTCATAGATTACCCATATGCAAATGTAGCGTGTCTGTGGCTATGCCATATTATGGGACAGTCTGGTGGGATAAGGCAGTTGAGCAGGGAAGCGTTCCCCAAATTGTTACTGACAAGAATTTTTGGCGTAACATGAACATGAAAAAACTTGAGTCAGAAAGACCTGTTTTTAAAACAGAGATTCCCAGGGATAAGCTGGATAAGGTGTACGATGAGTTAACTGCGTACAGCAGATCATTATTCTATTTTGATTGGGAGAATAGATAAATGGAATATTTAGATGAGTTAAGACAAATGGGATGGGAAATTGGCGAAGAGGTCGTCATAGAAAAGGGGGTATTTTTAGATGCCGAGTACGGGCGTATAGGAAGCTATACCCATATCGGCAAAAATGTCCGGATCCAGGCCCAAAGAATTGAGATAGGTGAGAACTGTCTGTTTTTCCCAAATGTTGATATAAAGGTTAGAACATTCTTTTCCATGGATTTCAGAGGGAAAATCGGTAGAAATACCTGCTTTAGGGCCAACAGCATTAGTATAGGTCATGACCTTTGGTGCAATGAATTAGTTGAAGTAGGCGGAGGAGGCTGGATGAAGGAAACGGCAGATCTGACTATTGGAGATTTTGTTCATGTTGGAAAGGGGGTATCATTAAATGTGTGTTGCCCGGTGACCATTGGTTCCTACACAGGCATAGGAATTGAGTGTATGGTTTTTACTCATTCTTCGGGAAATGGTCAGAGTATTCTGGAGGGTTATAAGCATATAGAAGCTCCTGTTAGAATTGGAAGTCATGTATCTTTGTTTACCAGAGATATCATTGCTCCCGGAGCGGTTGTTGAAGATTATGTAACTGTGGCTGCCATGTCCTATGTAAGAGGGACAACTGAAGAAAGAGGGTTCTATGCTGGATGTCCTGCTGTTTTAAAATATAAAACTTCTCCTGTACCAAGAGGCGAATGGTATGAAATGATCCGATGTATCCTGAAGGAAGAAATAGGTGAAGTGCTATATGAGCCTCTTTCCGAGGTGGAAAATTTAGAGGAACCTGTAGTGTTTATTAAGGAAATGAAAGAAGATTACCGTTCATGTCTGGACCATTTTGAGAAGCCCATTGTTATTTCAACAGCCGGAAAGCTTGATTTTGAAGACACTGTAGTATTTGATATCGATAACATGATGGTTACAGGTTCGGCGACTACTAAGACTGAAATGGTAAGAAATACACTCAGGCGAAACGGCATGCTTTTTGAATTTGGTGAGAACTATGAACCTGGTAGGCTAAGTTACGATAGTCTGGTAAATTCCGGGATAGAAAGGTTGTAGGGTGGACAGATATAATAGGTATTTGTTTTTGGGATGTCATCTGGATGATGTTGAATATGGCTGTGGAGCATTTGTAAATCATCTTTGTGAAATGGGTAAAGAAGTCTACATAGCTATACTTTCACGTGAGAACAAGAACGCTAAGGGAGAAATCCAGCTAACTAGAAATGTACAGGAAGCTTATGATGCAATGCGTGAGCTTGGGGTTATCAGGGAACAAATAATTATTGGTAACTGCTACGGGCAGATTTTTGACCAGATGCAGCAGGAAGTAAGGGAGGAACTCATCGGAATCAGAAATAATGTCCGTCCTGATGCTGTTTTTTATCCTTGTAAAAATGACATTCATCAGGATCACAAGACGTTATCCAGTAACGCCTTCAGGATTTTTAGGGATGGTAACTGCTACGGGTATGAAGTGATCAGGAGTAGCTATGAATTCCAACCCCAGGTTTATTTTGAGATCACAAAACAGGAACTGGATAAGAAAATCAAGGCTGTGATGACATACAAAAGTCAGCTGACAGAAAGCGCAGGCTACTATTTCAGTGCTGAGCTTCTTGAAGCAGAAGCGCGTTTCAGAGGAGGTCAGTGCGGAATGATATATTCTGAAGCTTTTGAATGTTACAGACAACTGATTAAGAGGTGAAAAACTTGGAAAAAGAAATACTCATTTTTCAAGATTATTCATATTCCAGAAAGCGATTGATGCATGTTTTGCCCGGGGTAGCAAGCCAGCTTCAGGATAAGTCTCGTGAGGGACGAATTGCTCTCCTTACAGAGGATGTGCACCAGATGGCCATGATGCTATTGGGATCACTTCTAACGGAGCTAACAGTTTTTTTGCTTCATCCAGCCACGGCAGAAAGAAAGCTAAAAGAACTGAAAGATAAGAATGTTCCGATAATCAATGAAGTGGAGCTTGTTTCAGGTGATACGAATGTCGGTGATATTTCTTTTGACCTGAGCAACGCTGAGTGGGTATTTTCTACATCCAATACCACTAGCTCAAAGTCGCATTGGGTGAAGATACCGGCAAAGGTATTGTTGTACAAGGCAGAAAAGATAGGAGAGATCCTCGGAATTGTGGAAAGCGACGTGACATGTCTTTTGTCTCCTCTTTGTTTCATCCAGTCCATATGGGTTTTGCTGGCACACCTTCAGGTGAATGCCACCTCCATTTTGGAGAGCTTTTCTTTGGACTTGCTGAAAAGGATTTTTGATAAGAAACGCGTGACGACTTTTATTACTGTTCCCAGTATTATAAGGACCATGCTGGAGCAGTTGGATGATATCGGTGAGCTGAGGCTTCTGGGTGTTGGCGGAGATTATGCTGATAGGCTGCTCATTGACAGGCTGGTACAAAAGTGGCCTGGGCTTTATTTTACAAATATCTATGGGTGTACGGAAACTTCGGCAGCTGATCTGATACTGGAGCCAAGGCTATTGGGGGACAATGAAAAGCAGCTTCATTCTCTTGGAAGAGAGAGCGGATTTAGTAAAGTGGAAATTTTAAATCCAACAACAGGGGAAAAGTGCACATCCTGTGAAGATGGAATAATTCATATCAATGGGGCGTATGTTGTAAAGGAGTATTATGGCGATGAGCAGGAAGTTGTGATTGGAGATTTTGGATTCCGAACCGGAGATATGGCTTATAAAGATGAGAACGGTTTTGTGTATTACAAGGGGCGGACGGCAGGTCTCATAAAATACAACGGAAATAAAATGAGTAATATAGAGATTGAGCAAGCGTTTCAAAGTCTTCCCGGAATAATGGAGACGGCGGTACTGGGAATGCCGGATGATTTGTACGGCCAAATTCCTGTATGCTTTTTCTCCGGAATCGGTAATTTTTCTAAGAAGAACTTGGTAAAAGAGCTATCTCTCACGCTGGAAAAGTATAAAATACCAAAGAAGTTCTATCGATGCGAATCAATTCCTCATACAGTTTCGGGGAAAGTGTCAAGAAATCCAGAGGATTATCACATTGATAAGTATTTGGAAATTGAATGAGAAATATCTAACAGTAAAAGAAGACTACTATGAAAATTGCTTTTGTTTTTACAATTCCTTTTAGGCAGGGATTTCCTCCAAGGGGAATACTGTATTTATCTTCATTCTTAAAGAAATATGATTCAGAGATTGAGTGTGATTGTTTTGACTGTGTCCCTGAAGAACCTATTGACTGGAATCAGTATGATGCAGTGGGTATCAGCTGTATGACGGCACATTACCATTACGCAGACGAGTTTGGACGAATGCTTAAAGAAAAGTATAAGTGTAAACTGGTGATAGGTGGAATTCACTTCTCTTTAGTAAAAAAGCTGCCAGACTGGGCTGACTATGGAATGATCGGAGAGGGTGAAAAGACTTCCCTGGAGTTGTATCAGCTTTTGAAAAAAAATTCTGAACCATCTTCTGATGCACTATCGAAGATAGATGGGCTTGTATTCAGAAAAAGCAATGGAGATATTGTTTTCAACAGGGAAAGAAAACTTATTGCTAACCTCGACGAGATTCCTTTTCCCGATTATGATGCAATTGATATGGGGCACTATCTGCAGACAAACAACACCTTTGGAACAAGGGTTGGCCGGGGAATGAGTCTTTTGACTTCCAGAGGATGCGCTTTTAACTGCGATTTCTGTACAGCAAATGCCATGTGGAAGTATCCACGGTTCCACAGTGCTGAGTATGTGGTGGATGAGATAGAGTTGCTGATTGAAAAATACAATGTAGATATGCTTTATATCACCGATGATAATTTTTGTACCAATGTGGAGAGACTTAGGAAAATAGCTGATCTGATGGAACTAAGAAACATTAAGATCGACATCGGAGCATCAGGAAGAGTCGAATACTATGACGATGAGATTCGGGATTGCTATAAGAGGATTGGTATCAAGGCGTTGAGTTTTGGTTTTGAGACCGGATCCGACAGAATGCTTAAATTGATAAAAAACGGACAACGGTTAAATGTTGAAGAATCAATAGCGATGTCTAATAGAATTGCTGCAGATGGAATAGAAGTCCAGGGAATGTTTATGCTCAACATGCCAGGAGAGACAGAAGAAGATTTGGATAAGACTATGGAAATGGTAAAGAAGCTCGACATTGCCAAGATTGGAATCACTATAGCTACGCCGTTTTTTGGAACTGCCTGGTGGGATGTTGCGGTGGAACAGGGGGTCGTCCCGGCAAAGCCGGATGATTCTTTTTGGAAAACATATGATATGCAGGAGTGGCAAGAAGGAAGACCTCTGTTTAAAACGGATATATCTGAAGAAAAGCTCAAGGAATGCTATGACTGGCTGATGAGGTACAAGAAGAAATTGTTCTTTTTTGATTGGAAAAACAGGGGGGAAATTGATGGGAAAACCACATCCGATATCTGAAACTTTGGATAGGGTAATAGATTATTTCGTGTTGGAAAATGGCTATGAGCTCTACTTGGATAACCATGAGATTTTAAGTACAAGGGAGTCTTTTGATGATACTGGAATCGGTACAGAGAACACTGTAAGAGACAGATCCAGAACTTTTTACGTAGATGATGAATATATACTTAGAGGTCATATGACCAGCATCAGGAAGAAAATTCTTGATAGTCATGCTGGCCAGGAAATAGCTGTTGTGTTTCCAGGAAGAGTATACAGAGTTGTTCATGAGAATAATACTCATCATTCAGTATCACATCAGGTTGAGATGGTAGTAACCAGAGGGCCTATGGAAATTTCTGTGGTTATTAGTATGCTACAAGGCCTGTATTACTCTTTGTTTAGCGAGTATAGCCACTATACTACTGATTTCACAGTATTCACAAGCCCAACGGTACAGTTTTATCTTCCTTGCTGGGAGTGTGGAGGTAAAGGATGCAGCTGCTGTTATCACCGAGGAGAATTGACCTGGGCAGCAGGAGGAATCTATGTAAATGAAGATGGCAAAAGGGTGCTATCCTTCAGCCTGTCTCTGGACAGGATTGCTATGAAACGATGGGGAATTACTAATTGTAGAGTATTATATAACCGAGGAAAGAAATGAACATACCTGTTTCAATCATAGAAAGAGTTTTAAATATTGAACTTCCATCAGATGTTGAAAAGAGTGTCCAAAAAATAGGTTTCTTTTGTTGCAGGAAAAAGGAATATGTTAGTTTTGAACCGGCTTCACCCCGGCCTGATACTAATTCTATGGCAGGAATATTAAAAGAGGTATCCATAGCGCTGGATATTTTACCCAAGGAATCCGTAGAGGAAGAGCTTAAGATAGAGAAAAGCGATCTTATTCCGGATGGAATTGATGGAATGTGCTTTTTGAAGTTGGATGATGTTCACTATTTGATTGAGGAACAAAGGGAGTGTCTTAGATTTAACCGAATCAAGGAAACGAATCCCTGTAAAGATTTTGCAAATGTTTTGACTTTGTTTACAGGGATTCCCTTTATTAGTATCCCATCGTGTTCACCTGAGGATATTCAGCTCTCAGTGGAAGGCGATGATATTCTGGTCACAATCCATGGTGATACCTTTGTATGGGGAGATTATTATGGTTACAACAAATCCTTTTGTTTTATGGCCCTGGTTGTTTCCCCTGACATTATGAAAAGACATTTTACAGGCATAGATATCAGGAACAATACATATGTAAACTATTATATTAGACGGCAGTATATATCTTTTTGTAAAGAAATCAGTGATTTACTTGGGGAAGGAAAGGTAATCCTCGAGGTGTTTACCAGCAGAAAGAAGCTTCCGGTAGAGATTCCCTGCTGTAAGGAAGCGGTGGAAAAGGTACTTGGAGTTACTCTGGAGGAACAAGAATATGAACACAGCCTTAAACTTCTAAGCTACAGACCCCATGCTGATAAACTGATTGTACCTGGGTATCGCACGGATATCTCGAAGGTTGAAGATGTTGCTGCCGATATAATGAGAACATTGGACCTTGAGGACAGATTTAAAGCTTCTTCTAAAACTGAGCTTACTCATAGAAGCATGTACTATGATGTGAGAAATATCAGATACTATTTAATGGGAATAGGATTTGACGAGGTGATGGTACATCCCTTCACTGAAAGTGATGAGGATAAGGCTGAACAGATAAGGCTTAAATACTGCTATTCTAGTAGTATGATTGCACTAAGAGAGGATTCACTTACAGATCTTTATAAAGTGACAAAGGTGAAAAAGCCCCAACTGGGTTGCTTTGAGGTGGGGAGAGTTTTTCGTGTACGGAACGGAAAGTACCATGAAAAATACGTCCTTTCAGTGTCTCTTGCCGATGGAATGGATGACCTTTCTTCTATCATGAACCTCCTGCTAGAGTTTGTGGGTACCAGTCAGGTAGAGAGGGAATTTACCGGTGAGAAATATAAATGGCGATTTATAAAGGACGGAGTAGAAGTGGCTCACGCGATGGCGCATGTTCTTGAAAACACCTGCAAAATGTTTTTGTTTGAAGTGGATCTTGATTACATCATTGCTGTACAAAAAAGTATTTCGGGCAGAAAGTTTAATGGGGCCGGCAAGGAATATAGCATCGATCTTCCTATCGCATTTTCATGCATAGACCTAAGGAATCACCTTGAAAGCATACCCATTGACGTCATGAAGTTTGAAAATGTCACAATAAATGAGTGGAAATATAATAATCTGGAAAAAGGCCAGGTATGGACATGTAAGATGACGGTTCTTTTTGACAAGGTAAGCAAAAGTGAATTGAAAAAGTTCAACAGCAACATATACAAGGTGTCGATTTAATGCATTTTTCAAGGCTTTAACGACTTTTCAAAATTGACAAAGAAACATGAGTATGCTATCATTCAAGCATTGTTAGGCTGTGAATATATGTAAGTACAAATAAAGAAAAGCGTCCCAGAGAGGAGTGCACTTGGTGTGAGCATTCTACGTCCTTTGTTTGAAATTTCAGTATAGGAGCCTTCTGACGAAAGACACAACTGTATTAAGTCAGGTGCGTAGTGTCGTAAACAGTAAGTACACTGTATAGAGGTGCAGAGTCGTGAATAAAGACTCTGAAATAGGGTGGTACCGCGATTAACATCGTCCCTTGTCTATATGGCAAGAGAGGGTGTTTTTTATTTGCCATAAGCGTTTTACAAAATAAAACACCGAATAAAGGAGGAAATTTATGAAAGATAGGATCTACAGCATCCTGGAAGAAGCTCAGAAAAAGATTGCTGAAGCTTCCAATGAAAGCGTGTTGCAGAATGTAAAAACTGCTTTTGTGGGTAAGCAGGGTTCACTGAGCCTTCTTATGAAGGAACTTCCAAATGTTGACGTAGAAGCACGTCCTGAGATGGGTAAGTTGCTTAACCAAGTAAAGAACCAGGTAACTGCGCTAATCGATGAGAAGAGAACTAACTTAAAATTAAAAGCTTCAGAAGTATCAGATGACTTTGATGTATCAGTTCCTGGAATCATGCCTGCATCTGGAGGCCTGCATCCCATTACACAGATGTGCTATGACCTTAATGATGCGTTCCGTTCTATGGGATTTGAGGTATATCAGGAGGATGACATCACAAGTGAGATGTATGCTTTTGATAAGCTAAACTTTCCTCAAAATCATCCTGCTCGTGAGAGCATGGATACATACTGGATCGAGGGTCATGACTCTGGAAACACCAATGAAAAATTGTGTCTTCGTCCTCATCTGACGGGAGGAAGTGTTCGTTATATGCAGACACATAAGCCTCCTTATCGTGTTATTTATCCTGGACGTGTATATCGTAACGAGACAACTGATGCACACCATGAGAGAGCATTCTTCCAGTATGAGGTTTTGATAGTAGATAAAGACATCACATTTACAGCAGGTAAAGTTCTTATCCAGACCATTCTCAGTAAAGTATTCGGAAAACATGTTCCTGTAAGAATGCGTTCAGGATTCTTCCCTTTTGTTGAGCCCGGATTCGAGATTGACATGGAGTGTCAGGTATGTGGAGGAAAAGGTTGTAGCGTCTGCAAACATGTAGGCTGGATAGAAGTTATGCCTGGAGGAACACCTCATCCTAACGTTCTTAAGGCAGCAGGTGTTGACCCTGAGGAGTACACTGGCTTCTATGTAAATATTGGCCTTGATCGCCTGGTTATGATGCGTTACGGCGTTGATGATGTAAGATTATTCCACAGTGCTGATCTGAGATTCTTGAAACAGTTCAAATAAGGAGGAGAAAATGAGATTATCATTATCATGGATTAAGGATTATGTAACCCTCCCTGAGGATACAGATCTGAAGCAGTTAGCATATGACCTCACAATGGATACCGTAGAGGTTGAAGATGTAGAGTTTTTGGCTCGCCGATTTGATAATATGATTGTCGGTGTGATCGAAGCTATTGAGCAGCATCCCAATGCTGACAAGCTTCGCGTGTGTAAAGTTGATATTGGAAATGGCGAGATAAAGGACATTGTTTGTGGTGGAAGCAATCTCATAGAAGGAATGCGTGTTGCAGTTTCCTGTCCCGGGGCTGTGGTTCGCTGGCATGGTGAGGGAGAACCTGTTGTAATTAAGAATGCTAAGCTAAGAGGCGTAGCTTCTTATGGTATGATCTGTGCTTCATCTGAGATTGGTCTTGGAGATCTTTTCCCTGCAAAGGATGAAGCAGAGATTGTTGATCTTTCTGCCTTCAATGTTCCAGCTGGAACACCTCTGGCTGAGGCATTGGATCTTGATGACGTTATTCTTGAGATTGACAACAAGTCAATGACAAACAGACCTGATCTGTGGGGACACTATGGAATTGCCCGTGAGATTGCAGCATTGTACAACCTTCCTATTACACCGATAAAGTCTTTTGAAGCTGGTGTAGACAAAGAGTTTAAGGTTGATATTCAGGATCCGGAAAGATGTCCCAGATATATCGGTGTTGAGATCGACGGTGTCAGTGTTAAACCTTCTCCATTCAAGATGCAGAGCCGTATCTGGAGAGTTGGCATGAGACCAATCAATGCCCTGGTGGACATCACAAATTATGTAATGCTTGCCACAGGAAATCCTACTCATGCATTTGATGCAGATATGATCCAAAATCATATTGAAGTAAGGCGCGCAAAGGAAGGCGAGAAGCTCCAGTTGTTAAACGATAAAGAACTGGAACTTACAACAGACGATCTTGTAATAGCTGATGCTGAGGGGGCTGTCGCTCTTGCAGGTGTTATGGGAGGCGCTAAGGATTCCATTTTGCCTAATACTCAGAGAGTTATTCTTGAAGTTGCAAACTTTGAATCCACTGGTATCAGAAGAACAGCTCTTCGCTATGATAACCGTACAGAGGCTTCTTCAAGATATGAAAAAGCTGTTGATCCTGAGAGATGCGATCAGGCACTTTCACTTTGCATGGAGTTTTTGAAGGACATTTATCCTGAAATGGAAGTTACAGCTTTTGCTGATAAGTATGTAAATAAGCTTAAGAGGGCTGAGATTGATGTTGATCTTGAATGGCTTGAAAAGAGACTTGGGAAGCATCTTACAGATGATCAGATCAAAGGTAAGCTTGAAAAGCTGGGTTTTGATGTTGATATCAGCGGAGACAAAATGCATGTGGTTGTACCTACGTGGAGATCGACAGGGGATGTATCAATTAAGGAAGACATGATGGAAGAAGTTGCTAGAATGTATGGCTATGATAACTTCGAAGCAACGTCTTTTGTAACAACCTTTGATGCAGCCATCAACCAAAAAGACATTGATCTTATGAGAAGGATTAAGGAATATCTGGCTATACGATGTGGCATGCAGGAAATATATACATATCCATGGATGAATGATGTTTATGTAAATGCTGTTCTTCAGAACACAGAGGGAGTACTTAAGCTTTCTACACCCCCGGCTCCAAATCTAAGCTATATTCGTTCTTCACTGCTTCCTAATCTCTGTGAGGCAGTAGCAAAGAATGAGAGATTCTTCAACGATTTCTCTATCTTTGAGGAGACGCAGGTATTCTTTGACAGGAACTATACATCACCTTACGACGAGACAGAGTTTCTTCCGGAGCAAAGACGTTTTGTTTCCGGAGCATTCGCGAGCAATTCTAAGAAGATAGAGATTCTTTTCCGCGAGGCAAAAGGGGTTCTTGAGAATATGTCACGCTATACTCACATGGAAGCCTTTACCTTCGAGAAGAAAGAAAAACCTGTATGGGCAGATAATACCGTATGGCTCAATATCCTTATAGGTGATGAGCTGATTGGCTCATTTGGTTTGCTTTCCAAGAAGGTTTCTATGGACTGCGGAATCAAGAATCTGTCTACAATGCTTTTTGAGCTTGATTCAACCAAATTTATACCTCTTATTTCAAGGACCAACGAGTTTGAGCATACAGCTGAGTATCCTGTAATAGATTATGATATCTCAATGCTCTTTGACGCCAATGTTTCATGGAAGGATATCTATGATACCATCTTAGGAGAGAAGAAGGCTTCCGGTCTTTTGAAGGCTGCATCCTTTGTTGACGAGTATAGAGGAAGACAAGTTCCTGCAGGCAAGAAGTCAGTGACCATAAGACTTACCATCGGATCTGATGAGAAGACTCTTACATCTCAGGAGATAGAACAGGTTGCCAATCAGGTAATGACAAAAATTGGCAAGAAAATTGGCGGAGAGTTAAGAATGCATTAAAATCTTTATCATTTTTGACGGAACAGTTATCGGATACTTGGGCAAGGTTCATCCTACAGTATGTGACAGCCAAGATATTGAACGGCCTTGAGTCTATGAATATCGAACTTCGTTCCTAAAGAACAATGGAGGAATCATATTAGATGAATAGAAAGAACGCATGGACTACTTACAGCGAAGCACAGCTGAAGGAAGTTGAGGAATTTGCAGAAGGCTACAAGGAGTTTCTCAACAATTCCAAGACTGAGCGTGAAGCTATCGACACAATAGTAAATCAGATAGAGGCTGCCGGCTACCGCGAGCTCAATACTCTCATTGGCGGCAGAACCAAACTCAAGAAGGGAGATAAGGTCTACAGCGTATGGATGAACAAGTCCATAATAATCTTCCAGATGGGATCAGATCCCCTGGAGGCAGGCCTCAACATCCTTGGCGCCCACATTGATTCACCGCGCCTTGATGTAAAACAGAACCCTCTCTATGAGGACGGTGGAATTGCTTATCTCGATACCCACTACTACGGGGGTATCAAGAAGTACCAGTATGTTACTATTCCTCTGGCTATCCACGGCGTAGTGGTAAAGACAGACGGAACAACTGTGCAGCTCAATATCGGTGAGGATGAGGATGATCCTGTATTCTTCATCTCAGACCTGCTGATACACCTGGCACAGGAGCAGCTGGGCAAAAAGGCTTCAGAGGTTATAACAGGTGAAGCCCTTGACCTGATCGTTGGCAACAGGCCATTCGTTATCGAAAACGATGAGAAGGAAAAGAAGGAAAAGAAAGATTCCAAGCTCTCAGAGGGCGAGAAGTATGCCATCGAGACAGAAAAAGCAGAGAAGGCTGAGAGTGGCAAGGTATCAGGGGCTGTAAAGCGCGGCGTCATGGCTATACTCAAAGATCTCTACGGAATCGAGGAGGAGGACTTCCTCTCAGCTGAGCTGGAGATCGTTCCTGCAGGCAAGGCAAGGGATGCAGGCTTTGACAGATCAATGGTACTGGGCTACGGCCACGACGACAGGGTTTGTGCATATCCTTCCATGATGGCAATTCTTGAGGCCAAGAACCTCAAGAGAACAGCATGCTGTATCCTTGTGGACAAAGAGGAGATCGGCAGTGTCGGCGCTACTGGAATGCAGAGCAGATTCTTTGAGAACGCAGTTGCAGAGCTGATGAACCTCACAAAGGAAGGCTATAATGATCTGGCTTTGAGAAGGTGTCTGGCCAACTCCTGCATGCTCTCATCTGACGTAAGCGCAGGCTTTGATCCCACATACGCTTCAAGCTTTGAGAAAAAGAATGCGGCATTTTTGGGCGGCGGACTTGTATTCAACAAGTTCACGGGAAGCCGCGGAAAGAGCGGATCCAACGACGCCAACGCCGAGTTCATCGCTGAGATCAGAAAGGCCTTTGAGAAGGATAAGATCGTATATCACACAGCAGAGCTTGGTAAGGTCGACGTGGGCGGCGGCGGAACCATCGCCTATATCCTTGCACTCTACGGAATGAATGTCATCGACAGTGGAGTTGCTGTACTTAGCATGCATTCACCTTGGGAGGCCATCAGCAAGGCAGACCTGTATGAGGCAAAGAGGGGATATGTATCCTTCCTTAAGAACATCGATTTTAGAAACGAGTGATCACAATGAGTGAAATTGTAGAAAAAGGCTTAAGCACTTCTGATTATTTCTTTGATCTTCCCAAGGAGCTCATCGCACAGGATCCCATGGAAAAGAGAGATGAGTGCAGACTTCTTGTGCTGGATAAAGATACCGGAGAAGTGAGCCACCACAGATTTAACGAGATAATAAATTATTTGGAACCAGGCGACTGCCTGGTTCTTAATAATACCAAGGTTATTCCGGCAAGACTTCTTGGAGAAAAAGAGGGAACCGGCGCAGCTGTAGAGATTCTTCTTTTAAAGAGAAAGGAAGCTGATGTCTGGGAGGCTCTGGTAAAACCCGGCAAAAAACTTCGCCCCGGAGCCAGAGCTTCTTTTGGCGGAGGAATACTTAAGGCTGAGATCCTGGATATAGTGGAGGAGGGCAATCGCCTGGTTAAATTCTACTATGACGGAATCTGGGAGGAGGTCCTGGACAGACTGGGCGAGATGCCTCTTCCGCCATACATTACCCACAAGCTTCAGGACAAAAATATGTATCAGACGGTCTATGCCAAGTATGACGGATCGGCTGCAGCACCTACTGCAGGACTTCATTTTACAAAAGAACTTCTAAAGGAAGTGGAAGATAAGGGAGTTGATATTGCTTTTGTAACACTCCACGTGGGACTTGGCACCTTCAGACCTGTAAAGGTAACAAATGTTAAAGAGCATCACATGCATACTGAGTGGTATCAGGTGACATCTGAGGCAGCAGACAAGATCAACAAGGCCAAAGAGACCGGTCACAGGGTAATATGTGTCGGCACCACCAGCTGCCGTACTATAGAGAGCGCTGCTGATGAAAACGGAAGACTTTCGCCCTGTAGCGGAGATACCTCTATATTTATTTATCCCGGATACAAATTCAAGGTTTTGGACCAGCTCATCACCAACTTCCATCTTCCTGAGTCAACGCTGGTTATGCTGGTATCAGCTCTGGCAGGACGGGAGCATGTTCTTTCTGCCTATGATGAGGCAATTAAGGAGAGATATCGATTCTTTTCCTTCGGAGATGCAATGTTCATCAGATGAGTTACTTGAAGATGACAGATTTATAGAGTATCATTGAAATATAGAACAAATCTGCACGTAAGATAATTCAGAACGGGGGACATTATGGAAGATAAGAGAAAACACAAAAGGCTTGCACTGGCAGGTGAACTTATCCTCAAGCAGCTGGGCGGCGGCGGAGAAGCTGAGACTGCACAGATTGAGATCACAGATTGCTCCAGGGACGGCGTGGGATTTTCAACAGATGCACAGCTGACCATCGGAGATAACTATGAGGCAAACCTGACTCTCTGGACGAAAGAAGTCCTGCACGTATTTGTACAGATTGTAAGGGCAGCCAAGGTTGACAATGGATTCCACTATGGCGGAATTTTCATCGGTATGCCCGATTCTGATAAGATGAGGATCGAGGTTTACGAGACGGTGAGAGATCAGCTCGGCGAAGATTAAATATATCAGTAAGTCAAGGGGACGGTTCTTTTGACTGGTTTTGATAAACCAGTCAAAAGAACCGTCCCCTTGACTTGCCCTTGACTTGAAAACCAGTCAGAAGAACCATCCCCTTGACTTCTTTTTACAGCAGATTCTGCAGATCCCCGAAAAACGAAGGATAGGAGATTCCAACACATTCATCGCCGATGATACGGGTGGTTCCCTCAGCTGCCAGGGCTGCAATGGTAAAGCTCATTGCAAGTCTGTGGTCCTGGTAGGTGTTGATGTCGGCGCCGTGCAGGGGCTTGCCTCCATGTATTATCATGCCGTCATCGGTAGGTTCTATATCGCATCCCATCTTGCGCAGGTTTTCTACAACTGTCTCTATTCTGTTGGACTCCTTGACTTTAAGCTCAGAAGCATCCTTGATTATGGTATCAAAGTCACCGGTTGAGGCCAGGACAGCTACCACAGGGAGCTCGTCTATCATGGTAGGAATGTCTTTACCACCGATCACAAACTGGTGGTTTTCATTGCCGTGAAGTTCTGAGTATTTCACAAGAATATCTGCCTTGGGCTCACCGGACTCATCCAGGTTCATCAGGGTGATATCAGCACCCATCTGTTTGAGAACTGTGAGGATGCCGGCTCTCGTTCTGTTGACTCCGACATTTCTTATAAGAATTTCCGATCCGGGTACCATAAGGGCTGCAGCCATGAAGTATGCGGCAGAAGAGATGTCTCCGGGAACATTGACTTTGATTCCGTGGAGAGGAACGCCGGGATTTAGCACTGCAACAGCGCTGCCGTCTCTGGCTATCTCGTTGTGAATATCAGCTCCGAAGGCTGCCAGCATGATCTCAGTGTGATTCCTTGAAAGTGCCGGTTCATATACGGCGGTGTTGCCCTCAGCATAAAGGCCTGCCAGCATGATGCAGGACTTGACCTGGGCAGAAGCAACGGGTGAGCGGTAATTGATACCCCTCAGGGACTTGCCCCCGGTAAAGTGCAGCGGCGCGCAGCCGTTGCCCATAACGGATTTCACATCAGCACCCATCTGTGACAGGGGAGTGATGATCCTCTTCATGGGTCTCTGCTCAATGGACTTGTCTCCGGTTATCATGGAATCAAAGGGCTGTGCTGCCAGGATGCCTGACATGAGCCTTGTGGTGGTGCCGCTGTTTCCTGTGTAAAGAGTTGAGCCCGGAGCCCTGAAATTGTGGAGCCCCTCACCGTGGACCGTGATGGTGGGAACGCCGTTGGTGGGGCGAAGAGCGTGCTCAATCTGGACCCCAAGCTTCTTAAAGCAGTCGATGGTAGCAAGACAATCGGCGCTGTTAAGAAAACCTGTAACTTCAGTGGTTCCCTCTGCCAGGGCACCGAACATGATGCTCCTGTGGGAAATGGACTTGTCCCCGGGAACGAAGACGTCGCCCTTGAGTGGACGAGGAGCTCTTTCTAATGCTATCATTTTTTCCTCCCTAATACATTAAACAAAACATCAATTGCCGGTGTAGATACTGTATCCTGCATTTTCCAGGACTTCGCCGGCCTTTATGAGTCCCGCTTTGTTGTGCAGTTCAATTGACAGGGTTCCGCGTTCATATTCCCTGTTGTGGCGGATTCCGATATTCTTGATGTTGATCCCGTTCTCCGACAGGAGAGTGGCTACAGTCGCCAGATTACCGGGTTTATCATCAATCTCTACGCTGATCCTGTATACCTTCTTAATGGGACCTGAGGACACATCGGTGAAGGACTCTCTGTAATCCCTGGCGGTTGAAAAGAACTCTGTTACCTGCACTTCGTTATGTTCATCAATGGCAGATTTGATGTCCTTAAGTGATTCAATATATCTGCCTAGAAGCTCTGATATATTATCGGAGTTGGTCATGCAAATCTGATTCCACATGACAGGAGATGATGATGATATCCTTGTGATGTCCTTGAAACCTCCTGCTGCTATGGTCTTCATCAGGTGATCCTCAGAGTCTGAGTCCCTGACAAGATTAACCAGTGAAGCAGAGATGACATGGGGCACATGGCTTATGGCTGCCGTGATATAGTCGTGGAGCTTATAGGGCACTACAAGGGGCAGGCAGTGAAGACTCTCCACCAGTGCTACATAATCAGCAAGTCTCTTTTCATCGGTATGATCCGTTTTAGTTATAATATAGTAAGCATTCTCCAAAATACTTGCCTTGGAGTTTGCAAATCCTATCCTCTCAGTGCCGGCCATGGGGTGACCACCGATAAACTGTTCCTCAAGACCAAGCTTTTTAACCAGCTCATGAATGCCGGTCTTGACGCTGCCAATATCTGTTATAGTTGTCCTGGGATCAATATATGGCAAAAGAGCTTTTAAATTTTCATTATTTATCTCAACCGGAGCACATAAGAATATGTAGTCACATTCCCGAAACTCTTCGCCGATGCTGTAGAGAGGAACATCTACGATCTTCTCGGCATAGGCAGCATCCACTGTGCTGCGGTGTGGAGTATATGCAATTATCCTGGTTCCGGGGGCTGCAAGCTTAAGCGCACGGGCAATTGATCCGCCGATAAGTCCAAGTCCTACGAAACCAAAGGTCTTTATTTCCATCAAAAACCCCCTAAAAGACGCATTTTCATTGGAAACTATATCACTTTAATGTGTAAAAGTCAATAATTGTGCAATAGTCCCTAAAACTCTTGTGTATGACGGAGGTTTTTAGTAGAATGTTATTATGAGTTTTTTGGGGGACCAATTCATAGCTCATACAAATACCCAAATTGTTGTGACTGGAGGATAGAAAGATATGAATGTTTACACAACTGACAAGATTAGAAACGTAGTACTGCTGGGACACGGCGGAGCAGGCAAGACTTCTCTGGCCGAGGCTATGGCTTACCTGGCAGGCATCACATCCCGTGTGGGGAAGGTCGAGGATGGAAACACAATAAGTGACTTCGACAAGGAAGAGCAGAAGAGACACATTTCCATCAGCACATCAACAATCCCCCTGGAGTGGGACGGACATAAGATCAATCTCCTGGATACTCCTGGATTCTTTGATTTTGTCGGTGAAGTTGAAGAGGCTATGAGCGTTGCAGATGCAGCCATCATCGTTGTTTCCGGTAAGGCCGGAATAGAAGTTGGCA
>JAEEGL014384758.1_pt1 | contig 24708 bp, 21 predicted proteins | sample 9134231 | NCBI WGS metagenome assembly JAEEGL01 (sample SAMN16246548, study PRJNA631951) | gut metagenome | biome: gut microbiome; feature: rumen; material: fiber-attached | host: Bos | place: Iran: Karaj | collected 2018-10
ACTATCGCACATTACCAATAAACGTCAAAGATGCCTTATATACGGAGGAATACCCAAGAGGCTGAAGGGGCGGGCTTGGAAAGCTCGTAGACTGGTAACTCGGTGCCAGGGTTCAAATCCCTGTTCCTCCGCCACGTAGTAAAAAATATCCCCAAGGAATATATCCAAGGGGATTTTTATTTATCGTCATCAAATAAGTCATCAATCATTTCCATTTCTTCTTCCTCTTCTTCGAGTTCTTCCCACTCCTTATCGGAAATGAATGGTTCTTTATATTTCTTTTCCTTATAAAGTTTGTTTTTAACTGGTTTTGGTTTTTCTTCTTTCTTTTCTTCCCTTATAGGGACATATCCTTTTGGAGGTAAGAAGATAAAGGCAAAAATGAAGAATGCTAATGCGCCTGATCCTGCGGTAATAGCGCCCACCATTTCAGGATCTGAATCATTAGTTATAAGAATGACACATCCAATTGTGGCGATAAATGATGAAACGAAGCAGCCAATGGCTAGCCATATTCTTCCCTTTTTTGACATTCTATTCATATCAATATTTTAATAAAAATACGATAATTAGAGAAAAATAAATATAATATTTCTATACGGAGACATATTATGGGGAAAAAGTTACTAATCTTAGGTGGTACTGGTTTTTTAGGTTACTACTCCACAATGGAAGCTTTAAAAAGAGGATACGAAGTAGGTTCTATATCTTTAGATGATGTGAACCTTGAAGGATGGTATCCAAAAGAAGTTAATGTCAGATTTACTGACTTATTTGAAACTCCGGAAGATGAACTTGTGGAAATGATGAAAGGTTACGACTATATGATTTATTCTGTCGGACCAGATGATAGAGAAACACCAGTCGCTCCTGCATATGAGTATTTCCATAGACGCTTAGTGGATGAATGCGCGAAATGTTTCCGTGCCGCGGAACGCGCAGGTATTAAAAAATCTGTTTGTTTTAATTCCTACTTTGCTTATTTTGACCGCCGCTACCCAGAAATGGAACTCGCAAAGAAACACCCATATATCCGTTGCCGTGTGGAACAAGCAAAACTATTAAATAAACAAAAGAAAAAGATGGAAGTAGTCATCTTAGAATTCCCATATATCTTTGGAACAATGCCAGAGAGAATGCCGATTTGGAGAGGTGTTTTCTTAGATAGATATGTCAATGGCCATAAACTAATATTCTTCCCTAAGGGAAGCACCACAATGATCGCGGTTGAGCATATCGCCGAAAGTGCATTAGGTGCGATTGAATATGGTAAAGATGGAGAAAGATATCCAATTGGTGATGAGAATAAATCATTTGATTTTATGCTAAGTACAATGACTGGTGCTTTATTAAAGAAACCAAGAAAGATTATCCATCCAGGTAGATGGGCATGCACTATCGGTGGTCAAATGGTGGCTAACCAAGAAAAGAAGAAAGGTTTAGAGCCAGGTTTAAATTTTAAGTTAGTGATGAAAGAAATTATGTCTAGAGATAAATGTTGCATCGAACCTGAAGTCATGGATAAGGTCAATGCTGAACTCCATGTCGGCAGAGGGGGCTTAGAAGAAGCAATTATTAAGACAATGCACCGCTGCTACAAGGATGGAGAATTCAAATAATTCGTTTCTCTTATTTATTTAATATTTTTATTAACAAAGCCAATCTTTTTTCTGGATTGGTTTTATTCGTTTTTATTCGATTGTATCAAACAATTCTTTCTTGTATAGGTAAAAAAGCAAATATATAATAAAAATGCAGGATTTATCGATAAAAAATGCATATTTTATAACTTATTTTTATCAAGGAGTTAAAAATGAAAAAAACAATACTTTTGCTAACCGCAGTTGCCTTGCTTTCGGGTGCGGCGAAATATGCTTTAGCAAACCAAAAATCACATAATCATTCTGATGAAGAGCTATATTATTCTGATGGAGCTTCAGGTGATTCATCGAGCGACGAAGGTCTTTTCATTCACACCAATTTTGTGACGCATTATTTTTCTAATCTAGAAAACAATTTCGGTTATAACAGAAAAGGATCTTGTGGATATATCGGCCTAGAAATGCTTCTTTCTTTCTACGATTCTTATTGGAGCGATAATATTGTTCCTGAATCTTATGATTCCGATCCTCAATCATTTGACGAAACAATTCTCGACTGTACAAATTCTCCAGGCACATTTGATGAATATACAAACAATTATTCAATCGTTCAAGAAAATTCATATATATCAGATTATTTACAATATATTTATGATTATAAAGATGTTTCCTTGCATTTGAATTTAGTAAACATCGGAGTAAACATACTTGAACATATGGGTTTCTTCTCTCCTTTTGGCTCTAATGCCGATATTATTAAAGAAACTTCGGATTTCTATTTTAGAAGAATGAATGTATGGGATGAAGGGAAGTATGGAACAAGTCCAAATCAGCCAATTCTCTTAAACTCACGCGTGAAAAAAGTTAGCGATTTTTACGGCACCGAAGAACAACGCGAACAACAATTACGTGAGTTTGTACTAGAAAAGATAAGAAGAGGTGTTCCTATTGAGATTTTTGGTACAAAAAATAACCCAGAAACAAATGGAGATAGCAGACACGCTTTCGTCGCTTATGATTATGATCAAGATGAGGATGAAATCTATGTTCATACTGGGTATCACGAAAGAGATACTCATATGCCACTTTCAGAATTTGGTTACTCTATTGATCAAATTCTATATCTTGAACCAAATTGCAATCACGTAGATTCACATAATTACTATCGTGCAAGCAATCCAACATTAAAGCCATGTCCATGTAGCTTATTGATTCCACACGATATTGAACAAATGTCACCAGAGTTATATTTGGATTACCCAGCAGTATTTAGATGGAACCTTGATTTCTTTGAACTCTCATACATGCATTTACTCAACTGGAAATATGATGTAAGTTTCTTAGATAGATATAATGTTGAAAAATTTAGAATTCAAAACGTCAATGACAACTGGTTAACAGTTTCAGCATATGATTTTTCCACTATCATGAACTCAATTGAAGGTTCAACTTTCAAACTATATATTACAATTTCATCTAACAACGCCTTAATGGATGATTATTACACAGTAAGAACCTTTAACAAACCAACTCAATTCCATAATAAGGTTCAAGTATTACCAAGTGATTGGTATTTCCCTGAAAGATATTATTTCGAAAACGAAGGAATTAAGAATTCAACAATAATTAAAGATAACTTAGGTATTACAACATCAAGATTAAGATGTGGCTATATCCAACAATCCTATATTGTTCTTTCTCCAAGAAGAGCAGGTGCAGGAAGAGCGTTCTTTGAAATGAATTTTGATAAACCAGTATTCCATTTCGCTTATAGCATAGGAATGTGGAGTTCTAGCGAACAATTAAACGGTTCAGCTATACTACAAGTTAAAGATGCTAATGGTAACTGGACCACTGTTCAAAACTTATTAAGTTTAGATTTAAAAACAAAAGAACAAGGTTTCAATCGTTATAATATCTTATCTGAACCAAATCCTAACAATCCAATTGAAAACGGAAGAAGAGGATTCTACGGAATTAGATTCGAAACAACCGCTACCGCAACAGGAACTAAAAACAAGGGAAGAATGTGCATTGATGATTTGGCATTCGATATTAGAGAACCAGTCAAAAATGCTGACGGAACAGTTGCTCCAACTTCTGTGTTAAACGACTTCTATTGCGTGTTTCCAAATTAATTTAAGTTTGTCGAAAGACAAGGGCGTGTGTTTAATAAAACACATGCCTTTTTTAACGCAAATATGAGATAATATCATCAACAAGACATGTATTTATTATCAAGTGGTAGCATATTTTATGCCGCTATGATAATATACTTCGGGTCGACTTATGGCGAAATTTAAAGAATTAAACGGAATAAAAGTTAAACAAGTTGGAGGAGGATATTTCTTCTTCAAGCGTTTAGGTGATTTTTTAACTGCCCTAATCGCACTTTTATTAATCGGCTGGTTCTTAATCATTATGGGAATTATCGTTGCTATCGGAAGCAAAGGCGCACCAATTTATTGTGATAAAAGAATTGGTAAAGGTGGCAAAGAAATCAGTGTTCTTAAATTTAGAAGTATGTATAAGGATGCTAATGAACATCCAGAAAAATACCTAAATGAAGAACAAATGAGACAATTCCAAGAAGAAAGAAAAGTCGATAATGATCCACGTATTACTAAAGTTGGTAAGTTCATTAGAAAGACATCTATTGATGAATTACCACAACTACTTAATATCTTTATCGGAAATATGTCCCTTGTTGGTCCTAGACCAATCACAAAGTGGGAACTTGAAAAACACTTCACTGAAGAACAAAAACAAATCTTCTTATCCGCTAAACCTGGCTTAACAGGTCACTGGCAAGTGTCTGGTAGAAGTAATGTCGAATTCGATAATGGCGAAAGACAACAATTAGAACTTGAATACTTCACAATTAGAGGACTTGGAACTGATATAAAAATCTTATTTAAAACAGTTCCTGCGGTTCTTAAACACAAAGGTGCAAAATAAAATAGGACTTAAGTCCTATTTTTTAAATATCTTGTAATAATGATGAGCCACTCTTTCTGATTCAGGAGGGAGTTTTTTATAATCTCCATAATCACGATTGAGTAATTCTTCTGCATCTGATGGAACACGAAGTTGTATTCCTTGATATATGTGTGTGGTTTCTTTTGTGAAGTAATGTTCCTTACTCATCACTGGTTTGTTATTGCTCCAGAAGACAAGAAGATTATCAGTATCCACATCAGCGAATTGGGTCGCAATCTTATCAAACTTTCTAAGAAGCTTATTAATATTCTTATGTTTAACAATTAAAGCGTAAGGAAGTTTAAGAATATATCTAAGTTTAGAATTACCTTTTGGAATGCGCTTACTACCTGCGATGGTAATTTGTTTTTGAAGTCGCACTACTTTCTTAATAAGTTTTGGATTAACAACATAATTATCTAATGGATATAAATCTACGAATGTTCCTAATCCATAATCTGGAATATTGTAGTATTCACTACGGAATTCAGTATTGGTGAATCTCGCGATTGGATACACATATTGTGGGTTATTCTTAAAATGAATAATCTTAAATGGTAATAATTCCTTTTCGTGTTCTATCGCATAGTCGATAAAAGCATCGTAGTCTTTTCTTGGAACAAATATATCAATATCATCATCCCAGGGGATAAAACCATCATGACGATAAGCGCCAAGTAATGTGCCATACGCTAAATAATATTTCCATCCGTGTTCATCAAAAATTTCCTTTATTTTCAAAAGGATTTTAAACGACTCTAATTGGATTTCTTCTAGTGTTAATTCTTTTTCCATCTTATACCTTATTGAGAATAAATTTTAATTTTAAAATTAAATTACGATTTCTTTTTCTATATTTCTTGTTGAACATTAATTTCCATTTGTATTTGAACTTCTTCTTATAATCTCTAATCATAATGAGATCTTGTAAGTTCTCTGGATAGATTTCTTTTTCAAAGCCTTTTAATAACTCATCAGCGGTGTGATCTTGGCCGTTTTTGGTATGTAAGACTTTTGAGATATTTTTTCTTGTCCATTTCTTTTTATTCGTGCCAATTTGGTTATCTCCATGTTGTCTATAAAGGATATAACCGTTGAAGTCATATACATAGTTCGCAGAATATATCGCAATCATGAATAACCAATAGTCATGTAAGTTAACATTATTAGGATAATATCTAGAAGCATAGTCATAGAATTTCTTATCCATCACCATCGTGCATCCAGTAGCGATATTTTCAAATAAATAGGTTTGCTTATTTGTTTTAGTTAAGACGGTTTCATCTTCTTGCATACCAATCTTTTCTAATTTCTCGTTTGTGACAATTAGATTAGATGAATATAAGCAACCATGTTTGGTTTCGCCTTGTTCTTTAATCTTATTAATTCCAGAGATTAATTTATTTGGTAACCAAAAGTCATCTTGGTCCGCAAATGCGACATAATCAAACTTCTTTTCTTTAACTGAGAAGAATAAGTCTAAGAAGTTATAAGTGAATCTTTTATTTTCTTTATTAATATAATAGGAAAAGTTTTTATACTTCTCACTATATTCTTTTAGAATATCTTGAGTGCCATCTGTGGAACAGTCATCAGAACAAGCAATTTCAATTTTCACACCCTCTTGTGCGAAGATGCTATCAATTTGTTCTCTGAGGTATTTCTCACCGTTATATGTCGCTAGTAAAACTAAACACTTTTCCATACTTACTTTATTCTATTCGTCCATTAAAGAACTTTCTAAATTTCCTGTTACTTGATTGATAAAGCAAGGATCACATTTTTCTCCCGCTTTTTCATAATCTAAATATCTACTCATCGCAAAGATAATAACGATGATAATCGCTGAGTTAGATGATAAGAAGGAAGGATTAAAGAATGGACGAGCTAACCAAATTAACAAATTAACGATGATTAAAATCCTGACATTTGAATCCTTTATCTTCACTAAAGAGTATCTACATGAAACATACATTACTGGAGCAATCACTAATAAGAAACCAGCCACACCAAATTGATATAAGAAGGAGAGATATTCTAATTCATAAGAGTATTTCGCAGTGCTATTTCTAATAAATTCTTTGACATAAGAACCCGCACCATGACCATATATTGGTGAAGCTTTAAAGCCATTCCATAAATATTCAAATTGAACGTTTCTAATTTGATCTGATTCTGCGGTGGTTTCGCCACTGAAACGAGAAATAATCGCGTTCATTAAGTTGAGTTTTTTGTTCGTTAAAAGCACTACCGCTAATCCAACGATGATAACAGAACCGATAATGATTTTAAGCCAATCTTTCTTACCTTGTTTATGTCTTTCACGGAGAAGGACTATTACATAGGTCGCTAATAAAATGCCGTATTCTGCCATTGCGACACGAGAATAAACAATAAATGCATATAAGGCCATTACGACGATAAGAACAATCTTTTTCCAAAGCTTAACATGGGAGAATAAATAGAAAGCAAACCAGACAAGTGGGATGTGGTCGTTTGAAGACATCACACGATAGAAAGTAAATGGTCCAATCATAATCTTCATAGAAGTTAATTCAGAACCAAATATTTGTTTGAACAATTGATAAACTCGACCCATCTTAATGAGCTCAAGTGAGAAGAAGGCACAAGTAAAAAACTTAATGGCAATAATACCAATTGATACTATGCCGAGTATCTTGCTGACATCCTTAATGGAAATAATGCCCATCTTTGGTAGTTCAAATGTTAGCCAGAGAATGAGTATTATCGAGAAATAGTTTTTAAGGAATGACAGCACCATATCCCTGTATCCACCAATGAACGAAAGTCCTGCCCATCCTACTAAGAAGATTAAAACTCCACCTAAAATAATCGTTGCTTGATCAAAGAAGAATTTACGATTATAAACAGCGAGGAAAAGTATGAGAACCACACTAAAAGCTGTTTTAATTGGTAAAGAAATAAATGTTCCCGAAGGAAGGATGAATGAGAGGATGAGTAGATAGAAGAATGCTCTGATTACCTTTTTCATGTCTTATGTTATTTTACTCTCCCACATATAAAATGCCTATTCTTTTTATGAAAGCAATATTTCTAACGAGATATTGAAAACCATAAAATAGTTTGTTTATCAAAAGTTGCTTTTAATATATCGTCATTATAATATAATGTTAATGTTTGTCCGCTTAATTTAATTTATAATTAACGGCGAAAACAGTAAAAACTATTAAAAATTCATGGAACAAACCGCAACTAAAAAGCCTTCATTAGCGAGGAATACGATATTCTATTTAATCTTTAGCGTATTAAATGCGCTATTCCCGTTTTTGATGTCGCTTTATGTAGCAAGAATTTTACAAAGCGATTCCATTGGAACTGTATCTTACGCACTTAACATAGTTACTTATTTCTCAATTTTTGCCTTTGTTGGTATACCAACATATGGTATGAGAGAAGTCGCTAAATGCAAAGATGATAAAGAAGCACTCAATAAATTATTCACTGAATTATTTATTATTAATACAATTACAACCACTATTGCTCTTGGACTTTATATTGGACTCGTTTTTATCGTTCCAAACTTCCATGGAGAGCACCTAGTTTTATATCTCTTTTGCGCCATCCTTATTGCCTTAAATTATTTCAATGTGTCATGGCTATATGAAGGGTTTGAGAAGTTTGGTTTAAACGCCATTATTAACATCATCACAAAACTTATTGCTTTTGTGTGTTTGGTCTTATTTGTTAAAAGTGAAGAACATCAAATCATATACGCAATATTATCTGTTGTGGGATTATCTGGATACTATTTAGTGTCATTCTTTTTCTTCCCAAAATTCGCTAGATTTACATTCAAGGGATTAACATTCAATAGACACTTAAAACCAATCATTTTCCTAGTGGTTGTTAACTTAGCCATTGAGATTTATTCCTTATTAGATATCACTATGATTGGTGCGATTATGACTGATAGTAAATCACCAGTCACATATTATAAATATGCTCACCAAATTCAAAAGACACTACTTATGGTGGTCAATGCTTTAACAATGGTTATTGTTCCACGATTATCCAAACTATATAAAGAAGAGAAATATGAAGAATATAATGCTTTGATTTATAGAACATTAACCATGATTCTCATTCTTTCTATACCTATGGTTATCGGTATTATATTTACCTCTGATCAATTAGTGGTTTGGATATATGGAGATGAATATATCGCTTGTAGCAATATCTTAAAAATATTATGCGCAAATATTGTTATATCTCCGATTGGATATCTGTTAGGATCTAGAGTATGTTTAACTGCCGGTAAAGAAAAGTTTATGCCTATCGCTGTTGGCGCAGGTGCGTTAGTGAATATTGGATTAAATGTCTTATTCATTAATTTCTTAGGTGCAGAAGGCGCTGCTATCGCATCTGTTTGTAGTGAAATATGCGTATTAGCAGTATACCTTATCTTCTCTCGTAAATACTTTAAACTAGAGTGGAGATGGATTAATTTATTAAAAGTTTTAATTAGCCTTGTGGTTATGACTGGCTATTTATTAGTTATCTATTTCTTTGTTTCTCACCCAGTTCTAAAGATTGTTTTAGAAATTGTGGGAGCTATTATTATCTATTTCGCTTTATTAGTGATTATTAGAGAGGATATGTTATTCGGCACATTTAAGAAGATATTCCATATTAAATCCAAAGAAGAGGTCAAAGCGGATGAATAAGGAAAAGGTTTTAACTTGTCTTAATTATTTGCTCATCCTTTTATGTGGACTTGGGGCGTTTTATCTTGCCACAAATGTCGTTTTATTCTCCTCTCATCCAGGTGATAACCTTAAGCTTTGGCAAACATTAATTATTGTTCCTGTTGTTTTAGGTTTATTTGCGGCATTAATAGTCATTAATATCAAACGCAAATTATATAAACCAAATTATGTAATTATTGGATTATTATCACTATTATTTATAGTGAATCTAATATCTATTTTGGCCTATGAGAACTCCACTCCATATGCATTTACAAGCGCTAATAGGGAATTTAATTATTTCCTTGAAGCCACTTTTAACGCTGAACAAAGAGTGACTTATATATTCTCGTTCTTAGGAGTGATGTTAGGTTCCTTATTACTACTTGATATCATCCATCAAGTTTGTGATTTAAAAACCGTTATCAAATGTATATGTTTTATTGTCCTGGTTTTTGCTTTAGTAGCAATTATCTATGGCTATGTTAAATTTGGTAAAGATCGTTATTTCTTATTATATAAGCACTTAACCGATGGAGAGCTTTATCACGCATCTATTCCATCCTTCTTTGAAACAAAAAATGAATACGCAGTGATATTATTTATCGCTTTATTATCGGGATTATATCTCCACCATTATTACCGCAAATGGTTCTATTTAATTGCGAGCTTCTATGCCCTTATCAATATTGCCCATACATTAAGTAAGCAAATGATGCTTTTAGGTGCGGTAGTTTTTATCGGCTATCTAATATGTATTTTCTTCACCACATTCCATAAGCATAAAAAATTAAACATCATCACTATCTCCATTGTGAGTGGAATATTTGTGGGATTATTAGTTGCCTGGTTTATCTATTTAGCCGCAGCGCATAAAATACAAGCTTTTATGGACACCATCTATTACACAAAGGGTTCAGATACCATGCAAACCAGATTCTTTATTTGGAATAAGGTTATGGTCCTATTCAATATGAATAATTGGGGAAGAGGTATCGGACATATCTTATTCGGCAATATACTTCATGAAATGAATTTAATGGATGTTACCTCTGGTGAAGCCACTGCAAGATATAGCGCGCATAATGCTTATTTCCAATATATAGGTGAAGGAGGCATTTTGCTTCTTCTTGCCGAATTAGCGGTTTTAGGATGGGCTATCTATTTTGGTATTAAATACTTTAAACAAGATAAAGAACAATCCGTTTTAAGTTTGGTAGTTATCATTGGCTATATGTTAGTGATGATCATCGAAAGCGCTTCTATCGGTATTGCGTTTACACTAGATTATGCGATCATCACATTGATGAGTGTAGTTCCTCTTATCGAACTCGGGAGAAAAAATAGTAAAATATTTTTAGATAAGAAAACTGTATAGATTTTTTAAATAATAAATATATTATGTAAAAGGGAAGTAATTTAATATGTTCACATTTCATAAAACAGACATCGAAGGTGTTTACATCATTGAACCAAAAGTGTTCGGAGACGAACGTGGTTACTTTATGGAAACATATAATGAAAAGGACTTTAAGGAAGCAGGATTAAATTATAACTTTGTGCAAGACAATGAATCCCGTTCCCACAAAGGTGTTTTAAGAGGACTTCACTACCAAAGAAACTATCCACAAGCCAAACTCGTAAGAGTTACTCAAGGTGAAGTTTTTGATGTTGCTTTGGATTTAAGAAAAGGTAGCAAAACCTATGGTAAATGGGTGGGTGTTATCTTATCCGCAGAAAATAAAAAGATGTTTATGATTCCACGTGGATTCGCACACGGCTTTGTTGTCTTAAGCGATAAAGCAGAATTCGTTTATAAGTGCGATGAAACCTATCATCCAGAAGATGAAGGTGGCATTATGTGGAACGATCCAGATGTCGGTATTATTTGGCCATATAAAGGAGAACCTTCACTTAGTGAAAAGGATAAAGTTCATCCTTCTTTAAAAGATAGTAAGATTTCATTTTAATTATGGATAAAAACATTAGAATTATCGTTACTGGTGTCAAAGGACAACTTGGTTATGACTGTCTTCGTAGATTAAGCGAAGAAGGTTTTACCAATGTCTTAGGTATTGATATTGAAGATTTAGATATTACCGATGAAAAAGCCGTTAACGAATTAATTTTAAAAGAAAGACCAAAAGTGTTTATCCATAACGCCGCATGGACTGCAGTCGATAAAGCGGAACAAAACGAAGAATTAGTTTATAAGGTTAATGCCTTAGGACCAAAATATATCGCGGAAGCTTGTAAAAAAATCGATGCGAAAATGATTTATATTTCCACAGACTATGTCTTTAACGGAAAAGGAGAAAACTTCTTTGAAGTTAATGATAAGAAAGATGGTTTATCAGTATATGGTAAAACCAAATCTGAAGGCGAAGACTTCGTAAGAAATACTTTAAGTAAATACTTCATAGTCCGTATTTCTTGGGTGTTCGGCATCAACGGGAATAACTTTATTAAAACAATGTTAAAACTCGCTGATTCAGGTAAAAGCGAACTAAATATCGTATGTGACCAAATTGGTTCCCCAACCTATACATATGATTTAGCCAAATTGCTTGTGGAAATGATACAAACAGAAAAGTACGGCGTATATCACGCGACAAACGAAGGGACATGTTCCTGGGCGGAATTTGCTTCCTATATATTTGAAAAAGCAAAGAGAAATGTGAAGGTCAATCCTATCACCACTAGCAAATATAAAAAGTTAGTGCCTTCTCAAGCTGATCGCCCACTAAATAGTAGAATGAGTAAAACATCTTTAGATGAAGCGGGATTTAACCGCTTGCCATCTTGGAAAGATGCAGTAGATAGATATTTAAAAGAATTGGAGAAATAGTTATGGCAAAATTCTTAGTTACTGGAGGTGCCGGATTTATCGGCGGTAACTTCCTACATATCATGGTTAATCGTTATCCAAACGACCAATATGTGTGCATTGACGCACTTACATATGCGGGTAATATGGAAACACTTGAACCAATTATGAAGAAACCAAACTTTAAGTTTGTTCATGAAGACATCACAAACCGTGAAGCAGTTTATAAATTATTCGAAGAAGAACACTTCGATTACGTTATTAACTTTGCTGCGGAAAGCCATGTCGATAGAAGTATCGAAAATCCAGAAGTCTTCTTAAAGACAAACATTTTAGGTACCCAAGTATTAATGGATGCTTGCCGTAAATATGGTATTAAAAGATATCACCAAGTTTCTACAGACGAAGTCTATGGTGATTTACCTCTTGATAGACCGGATTTATTCTTCCACGAAGATACACCAATCCATACCTCTTCTCCATATAGCGCTTCTAAAGCTAGCGCGGACTTATTAGTGCTCGCTTACCATAGAACATTTGGTTTACCTGTCACTATTTCTAGATGTTCCAATAACTATGGTCCATATCACTTCCCAGAAAAACTCATTCCATTAATGATTCAAAAAGCATTAAGAAATGAAAAGTTACCAGTTTATGGTAATGGTTTAAATGTTAGAGACTGGTTATATGTTGGAGACCACTGCAACGCGATTGACTTAGTGGTTAGAAAAGGAAGAGATGGAGAAGTCTACAATATTGGTGGTCATAATGAAAAGACCAACTTAGAAGTTGTTAAAACAATTCTTAAAGCTTTAGGTAAACCTGAATCATTAATTGAATATGTTAAAGATAGACCAGGCCATGACCTTAGATACGCGATGGATCCAACAAAAATCGAAACCGAATTAGGTTGGAAACCAGAACATAACTTTGATACCGGCATTCAAGCCACGATTAAATGGAATTTAGAAAACCAAGAATGGTTATCTCACGTCGAATCTGGTGAATACCAAAACTGGATGAAACGCCACTACTAATATGATTGATATAGATATTGTTTGCCCTATTTATAAAGAAAGTGCGTCGCTAGAAAACCTAGTGAAGTCTTTTGCTATGCAAAAAGGGGTCAATATCAAAAAGATTATATTCCCTGTGACTTTGTCACACACTGAAGAAGATGATGTCATTAGAGATATTATTAACCGCTATAACATCATTTCTTTTGAACTTGAAAAAGAACATTTTTCTCATTCTCTTACAAGAGAAAAAGCGATTAGAGATTATTGCACTTGTCGATGTGTGGTAATGATATCTCAAGACATCAAATTAACTAACGAAGATGTTTTCTATAATCTTGTTAAGAGCATTGATGAAAAAGAAACTGTTTATAATTTCGCAAAACAAATATGCACGAATAAAAGCATTGAAAAATATATTAGAGCCAAGAACTATCCAGCGGAATCTTATTACGTCACAAATGATGATGTCGAGAAGATGAAGTTTATGGCTTATTTTGCTAGTGATGCGTGTAGCGCATATGACCGCGATATATTTATGAAAGTCGGCGGTTATGGCGGATATGATCTCATGATGAGTGAAGATGCTTTATATAGCAAAATCGTTTTAGACGCTGGTTATAAAAAGAAATATTGTGCGGATGCTGTTGTCGAGCACTCCCATAAATATACATTGAAACAACTATACAAAAGATACTATGATACAGGTATATTCCAAAGTCAGGTTACATTCTTTAAGGATGTAAAGATGGAGGGTTCAGGAATGAAACTCGCCATGTATGTGCTTAAACAAGCACTTAAACATTTCGATATTCCTGTATTATTTAGATGGCTCCCAGATATGTCCGCAAGATATCTAGGAATTAAAAAAGGCAAGAAAGTAGGTAGCAAACAATGAAAGGTATTATCTTAGCAGGTGGATCAGGTACAAGACTTTATCCATTAACTTTAGTTACTTCCAAACAACTATTACCAATATATGATAAACCAATGATCTATTATCCTTTGAGCACACTTATGCTCGCAGGTATTAGAGACATTCTTATCATCTCCACTCCTTTGGACACTCCAAGATTTGAAGCGTTATTAGGTGATGGTAAAAAGTTTGGTATCAACTTATCTTACGCAGTTCAAGAAGCACCTAACGGTTTAGCGGAAGCTTTCCTTATCGGTAAAGACTTTATCGGTAACGATACAGCTTGCTTAGTCTTAGGAGATAACATCTTCTATGGCAATGGCTTTAAGAAAGCGCTCGCAGAAGCTGTTTATAATGCAGATATGGGCTATGCCACAGTGTTCGGTTATTACGTGAACGATCCAGAAAGATTTGGTGTCGTGACATTTAACTCTGAACATAGAGTCTTGGCCATTAAAGAAAAACCAAAATTCCCACAATCAAACTACGCAGTAGTTGGTTTATATTTCTACCCACGTGGTGTTGCTGAAGAAGCTAGTAGGATTAAACCATCTAGAAGAGGTGAATTAGAAATCACCACTTTAAATAATTTATATTTAAGAAAGAAGAAATTAGAACTCATTTTATTCGGACGTGGTTTCACTTGGTTAGATACAGGTACACACGAATCATTAGCGGACGCTACTAACTTTGTTAAATCCATTGAAGAACACCAAGGTTTAAAGGTTTCTTGTATTGAAGAAATCGCTTACCGTAATGGTTGGATTAGCCGTGAACAATTGGTGGAAATCGGTGAACAAATGGGTAAAAACGAATATGGCAAACATTTATTAAATGTTGCGGAAGGTAAGATTATTTAATTATGAAGATTATTACTTTTGAAGACATCAAAAACCTCAATATTGAAAAACAAAATTTCTATGCCTGGGCAAAGGAAACTTTTGAAAACAAATATTCAAATATTTTACCTGCCAAAACATCGATGAAATATTACGATGGAGAAGGCTTTGTTAATGTCATGCCTACGATTATTCCATCAAGCAACGTTTACGGTGTTAAGGTTGTTTCAAGAAATCCGCATTCTGTTCCAAATTTAAGAAGTGGATTAATGCTATTTGATTTAACAAGTAACGAATTACTATCCGTTATGGATGCGGATTATATTACGGCATTTAGAACTGGCGCCACCGCTGCTCTTGCTATCGAGACATTAGCGAAAAAGAACTATTCCAGTATTGGTTTAATTGGTTTAGGTAATATCTGTCGCTCCGTTGTATTAGTTCTTCTCAGCGTGGTTAAAAATAGAAAACTCAAGTTCAAATTATATTTATATGAAGGCCAAGATAACGGTTTAATAGATATTTTATCTAAATATGATAATGTCGAAATCGAAACATATGACAATATCGAGCAAACAGTTAGAGATAGCGATGTTGTTGTTTCTTGTGTCACATTCGCCGCGGATGATTTAGCGAAAGAAGAATGGTTTAAGAAAGGTGCCTTACTTGTACCTATCCACACAAGAGGATTCCTTAACTGCGATTTAGCATTTGATCGCATCATCATTGATGATAGAGACCATGTTAAAGGATTTAAGAATTATCAATACTTCAAAAACTGTCATGAATTAAGTGAAGTATTAAAAGATAAGTCCTTAGGACGTAATTCTGATGAAGAAAGAATTATCGCTTATAATATCGGTATATCTATATTAGATATTACGTTTGCGAAAAAGATATACGACCTCATTAAAAAAGATGCCGATTACGACATCTCTGGTGATAAACCTCTTTATTGGGTTGAATAATAAGTCTTCGAAAGAAGGCTTTTTATTTTACGAATTCTTTCATCGCTTCGATTAAAAGATTATTATCAGTTTCATTTCTAATCGCTAAGCGTACAAAGTTCTTTTTATGGAAGTAATTCTTCGTGGATAAGTCTTTGATTAAGATATGTTTTTCATCGAGTAGTTTTGCCGCTAATTCGATAGAGTTATTTTCTTTTAAATCAACAAGGATATAGTTAGCTTCAGAATCATACACTCTAATGGATTTAAGAGTTCTTAATTCTTTAATTACTCTATTTCTTTCGTCGACGATTGCATCGCATGCTTTGTCATAATCTTTGGAAAATAATTGATAGATTTGTAAATAATATTCCGCGAAAGAGTTAATATTCCAAATTTGCATATCATCTCTTAAGGCTTTAATAAGTGCGACATCAGATGTTGCTAATAAACCAAGTCTAAGTCCAGGAACACCATATGATTTTGAGATGGATTTAATGACAATAACATTTGGATATTTATTGATAAATTCATCATCTAAAAGGGTGAATCTTCTCTTCTTATCAGCAAAGTCGACGAATGATTCATCAACGATGAGTTTATGATTATATTTTTGTGCGGCTTCCGCTAATAAAAGAACTTGTTCTTTATCTAGCATAAAACCACTTGGATTATCTGGATTAATAACTGCGGTATAGTCACATTCTTTGATTGCATTTTCAATGGTCTTAACATCCATCTTGTAGTCAATCTTAGAGTTATCAATTTCACGAATAACGCAGTTTTTGAAACATCTCACATATTCATTAAACGCTGGTAAGTTAACAGCGATTGTGCCTCTAGCAACATGGCCTAAAGCGTTGATGAGTTCTGCTGCACCATTACCGACTAAGATGTGTTTATCATCAACACCAAACAATCTTTCAGCGTTCATATTCTGCACATTTTCACCAGATGGATATTGGGTCAAAAGAATTGGGAATTCGTTTTGCATTTTTTCCACTAATCTCTTTTGTGGGAAATATGGATTAACTAAGTAACAGAAATCCTTAACTTTTGTGTATCTCCAGAAACCACCAAAGGTGGAGGTGATAACATTGTATTTTTCAATGCCTTTAGTAAATAAAGCATTAGCGATAGATAAGTCTTGTGCGTCATCAATTTCATACCAGTCGATATCTCTCATATAGAAAGCTTTTACTGGGAAATCTTTAAGCATACACAAAACCTTCAATGTGGTTTCATAATATGAATTCATGCCATAGGCTTTCATGTAAGCTTCTAAGAATGGAAGATAAACATCTCTTGTAAATGGAACAGAAAACTTATAGATGTTAACTGTTTTGTAATATCTATCGAGTTTGCTATTATCCATATCCTTCTTTTCAATGAAGGAAGTGATGTTATGCTCATCATCCGCCTCGACAACTGTGCCATCCATCCAGGATTCATATTTAGCAACTGCGGCGATGTTTTGGTGTTTATATTCCACCATTTTCTTAATTAAATCTGGTTCATAGATAACATCGCTTTCCATAAGGATGGTGTCATCTTTAATAAGTTCATCTTTAGCTAAATAGAAAGAGTAAATGTTATTCGTTGTAGCGTAATCTTTATTTTCAATAAAGACAAATTCCATTTCACCTTTATGGTTTTCTAAAATATATTTCTTAAGGTTTTCGCCTTTATATCCAATAACGATAACAAAACGATTGATACCCGCAATCTTCAAAGATTCAATCGCGCGATCAATAAGTTTTTTGCCCGCAACTGGGACCATACATTTGGTGTTGTTTTGGGTATATTTGGCTAATCTTTTGCCCATTCCGGCGGCTAACATTAAGGCTTGCATAACTCTTACCTCTATTCGTATGTAATTGTATATATGTGTATGCTTATAAGCAATAAAAAATCTTGCCGAAATATCGACAAGAATTTTTAGATAATTGTTTTATAAGTTAGGCTTTGAATAAGCTGTGTAAGTTGCAGTATGCATAAGCAGCAACAACTTTTTCACCATCTAATAAAGCAAATTCTGCGCGAGGTGCGTCACCTGGTTTGAGTTCTTTTCTTTGGTTACCTTTATCTGTTTGTAGGGCAATCCATTCAATGTAATGGACATCTAACATTGGGTGGGCAACTTCACCGACTTCAACGACGACATGATTTCCATTTACTTTAATAACTGGTACATGCTTCTCATGTGCACCATCGGAGGTGTTTGGAACGATTTCCTTCATTGGTTCACCACAACATTTTGTAGGACAACAATCCATGTCGTTAACCATCGCGACAATTTTGCCACATTTTTCACATCTTAAGAATTTCATATTCATTCCCCTATTGAGTACTTAGCTCACTTTTAGAAAAACACATTTTAATAATTTATTCAAGGTGAACGCTTTTATTTAAGAATTACTTTATAAGCTTCCACAAGTTTGTCTAATGACATCGATGCATTTGCGGCACTGCTACTAGGCAAACTAATTGCTTTAATGCCAGTTTGAGGCAAGAGATATTTATCATATAGTTCTTTGGCTTTCTTGCCTGTTGTATAAATCTTTTTGATATTTGGATACTTAGTTAATAATTCTTTGAGATTAATAGGTTCAACATTTTCAATTGTCGCATCACTACTACCATAGATATCACAAGCAAAAATCACATCATAAAGTGCGATTTTATTTTTAATAAGAAATGCTTTTCTCTCTTTTATTGTTTTGGGCTCTTCTTCATTGAAAACCAAACTTAAAATTCTAAAGAATCTATTCTGTGGATGAGCATAGAAAAATCCATCTTTACGAGATGCCACACTTGGCAAAGATCCAAGAATTAATGTATTGGAGTCTTTATTTATAAAAGGTGGAATACTTTTATGATCCACTCTTTGTTTTGTTTTATTTGTAGTCATAATCTAATTATATTCTCAATTTTTGAAAATTATATTATTATATAAGCATGAAAATGAAGAACACTATGAAAAAGGCATCAATTATTACCTTGTTGGCTATGCCACTTCTTCTTTCTTCATGCAGTATTAACATAGTTAGAGTGAGAGAGCCAAGATTTGCAAGAGCAGGAAGCGAAATTGCTTTTTCAGATTTTTATTCTCAACTTGAAGAATTAAGAACAAAAAATGATTTATTTTTAGATGCGAATATCGGTGACAAAGTTTTAAGTATCAAAGATTCTGAAAAAGAAACTGATATCACAGAAAGAAAATCATCTGAAATTAGAAAAAACATAGTTAGTAAAAGAACAGATGGTACAGTCAAGTATGATTGTGATAATCTTACTCTTCAAATGAAAGGTAATACTTTTACTGCCACTGAAACTAAGAATGAAACTGATGATAGTAATTCATATACCGATGAAGAAACAGAATCATTAACTTTTGTTACTAAATATGGTGAAGATACAGTTTGCGCAACCGCAAATATTTATGCCTACACAGCTACTATTAACAAAGTGTTTGCGGAAAGCGACAACAAAAAACAATATGTTGAATCTCAATATGAATTGACCGCTGCATTAGGAGTGCTTTTACCATTCTATGCTAAACTCCCATCAGAAGATGCAGATGAATCCGTTTTAGCGGATTATCATTTCTATAGAAATGGAAAGTATTTCACATATGTCTTTGAAAAGACTGAAGCAGCACATTTAGATGATGGAGAATTAGGTATTTATGCTGATGGAGAGCTTAAAACATATTTCAAAGCACAATTAGAAATTACTAATAATAAAATTGCTTCAAAAGCATATATGAAAACTAATAGACAAGTCTCTTTTAATTTCGATTATGAAAACAATAGAGAAGGCGATATTAATAAGTTAATTAACGAACAATCTATGGAGATTAGTTCTGTTTCAAAAGCTGTGAAAATCAAACCAATTGATTTGAGCAAGTTCGATGTAATAGCGTAGGAGGAAAGATGATGAAGAAAATTAAATTTATCCCTGCACTATTATTCGTTGCCTTATTAGCAGGTTGTGACACATATAAAATCAATGTCGAAGCACCTACTTTTTCTAATAAAGGTAAGAACATCGATCAAGAAACATTTAAGACTGAAATCATCGCTGCCTATAATGCGAATGAATATTTCAAAACTGAATTAGATCTCTCTTCGAGAGAACTACAGTTCAAAGAAACGACAGTTGAAAAACAAAATAGAGCAAGAAATAAAAAAGTTTATTACACTGACGAACATACATATTTAACCCAAGGTTATTTGAGATATGATTCTAAAAATATCTTATTAGACCAAGAGAGATATCTTAAAGAAACACGAGTTACTGAAGGTGACAATATTGATTCAAAGGCCAATAGTAAAAACCACTTCAAAACATTCTTAGAAGTTGGTACTGGTGATTATGAGAACAAAGTCATTTCATTGGATAGAATGATGAAAGAATTATCAGTGTACGCAAATACCACTACTGCGGAAGAAGCAAAATCTAGTGTGGACTCCGCTATTGCTAATCAATTTGTGACATTATTCAATAGTTCAAAGATGATGCACTTTGCAGAAGCGACTGATGCTCACTTATATAAGTTCTATAAGAACGGCAATATGTTCACTGTTATTTATAAAGAATCTTATGAAACAACAGAATCCGCGACCATCAGTGGAGAAACAGTTGCGGTAAAGAAATACTATGTAATCCGTGAAACCAAATCACAAGTTGATTTATCAGAAGGTAATGAAGCTATTAGAATTTCTGATAAAACCGATACAGCGTGTGAAGTTCTCGTTGATCACTCCGGTTACAAAAAAGGCGAAATCGTTGATGTTGAAACCACAAGATATGCAGTGTGTTCTTCTGTGAACAAAGATGTCACACTAAATAGAATTGACGATTATTCATCATATTTTTGGAAAAACTAACAATAACCAGGCTTGCCTGGTTTTCTTTTTATATCAAAGTGTGTTTTAATATAATTAACGGGGGACATATCCTATGAAAAAACAAACAGTTACTCGTATAACTAGTTTCAGCGTTCTTTTAGGTGTGTGTTTAGCATCCGGTGTTGTTGCCTTAATGGGCATCAATAAAGGGGTTAAACCCGCACATGCTTACACCGCTAAATCTGTTACTTCTATTAAGAACATCGATTTAAATGCTGTAAGTGATGAAGATGTTAGAAGCTATTATTCCGCTTTAGATTCTCTTTCTGAAGATGAAAGAAAAGGCACAAATTTATTAAAGAATTTGAAACCTATTTTAAAGAATAACCAACAATACTTTAAGTATGATGGTGGTAGTCTTTGGGCGATGTATGAAATAACCGATAGAGACTGGGAAAAATCTCCAGCTTCCGCAATCCCAGGTTATGACGCTAGCACAAATAAGATTACAAATTATGCTTATGGTTCAAGTGCAACTAATCCTGGAACAAACCCATATATCCACGCACTATACGTGAGAAGAACTGACACAAACTTAATGCATGCTTGGGCAAGAGAGAGTGATAGCACAGTTTCTCATGGTAACAATAAAGAATGGGGTATTGACCAAGAACATATTTGGGCTAAATCTCAAGGCTTCAACGCTGACGGTGCAGGAGGTGCAAGAGGTGATCCAATGCACTTATGGCCAGGTGATAGCGATGTTAATAGCTCGCTCCATAATGACCAAATGTATGGCTTTGTGAATATCACTAGTTCCACTAAACATGGCAAGTGGAGTTATGCTACAGACAACTATGTTGGTACATCATTAACTTTAGGTACCACAGTGTCATCCGAAGATGTCTTTGAACCTCAAGATTCAGATAAGGGTGATATTGCTAGAGCAATCTTCTACTTAGTAGCTCGTTATAACTTCTTATCAGGCGAAGATCCAGATGGCATCACTTCTGATAATCCAAACCTTGAAATCGTTCAAGATAATACTGTTAGAGCGGGTTACACATCCACCACTACAAATACAGGCAAACAAGGTATCTTAACTGACCTTCTTGAATGGCACCATTTAGACCCTGTTGATGAATTCGAAATTCATAGAAACGATATTTTATATCGTAACTACACATTTAATAGAAATCCATTTATCGATTTCCCAGACTGGGTTGATTACATTTGGGGAACCGCAACATATGATGGAAGAAATTATCAATCTTACGATGCTACTCCTACCGGTTTTGCAAATAGAAATACTGACTCATTACACATCTTTGCGTCAGATGATAAAGAAGTTAGTAAGATCGAAATCACCAAGATGCCTGACAAAACAACATATAAAGTTGGTGAGGCATTCGATAAAACAGGTATGGTTGTTACCGCAACATTTGTGGATAACACCACCGCTGATGTAACAGCTAAATGTTCCTTCACCGTGGATATGAAGTCCGCAGGTGAAAAAGTAGTAACTGTTACCTATAAAGACAAAACCGCTAAGTTTAATATTACTGTTAACGAACTTCCTTGGTATCAAAGACCAATACCAGGAACACCAATTCCAATCATTGTGGTTATTATCGCAGTACCAATAATTATTATTGTTATTGTCTTAATTGCTGTTGGAGTTCTGAAAGTTAATAAGAAGGGCAAACTAAAAGTTAACAAGTCTGGCGTTAAGAAGATTGTTAAAGGAAACTCTTCAAAGAAGAAAACTAAAAAATAATTAAGTTTTAATAAGCACATATAGTCCCAAAATAATTGTTCGAGTTTATCAAATAAATATATTGTTAACCGAAGATGGAAAATATATGTGCTTTTCTTTTTACGCGTATATGTGATTAAATATATGAGCAACTACTAATTAACTCGAGGTAATTAGATATGAAACGTAAAACAATTATTCGCGCTTCTATAGCGGGTACCGCTATGGCTTTTATGGTGGCAGGAACTTTATTGGGCTTAAAAGCTTTTAATAAAGTAGAAAAGACTGATGCAAGCAGTTATTCAGTAAACTCAGTTCCAACGACCATTGACTGCAATGATGCAAGCAGTTCCACAATCAGAAATTATTATTCATCTTTGAATAATCTTTCTTCTTCTGAAAGACAAGGAACAAACTTATTAAAAAACTTGAAGCCTATCCTTAAGAATGGACAAAAATATTACTCATACGGATCTGGCGCTACTACCGCTGTTTGGCAAGTATATGAAATTGTAGATAGAGACTGGGAAAAATCTCCAGCAACTGCAATTAGTGGTTACAATGCTTCTACCAAGATTATTACAGGTTATCAGTATGGCAAGAGTAGTTCGAATACAGGTATGAACCCATATCTCCATGCTCTCTATGTAAATAGAAATGTTACAAACGAAACTCAAGCATGGGGAAACCACAACCAAGATCAATGGGGTATTAACCAAGAACACGTTTGGCCAAAAGCTGAAGGTTTCGATGACACTTCCATGGGTTGCGGTGCTCGTGGCGACATAATGCACTTATGGGCTGGTAATGGTAAAGTCAATGGTACTTACCACAGCAATTACTACTATGGATATGTCGACAAATCAAGAACCTATAATGATGCATCTAGTTATGCTTCAACTTTATCTGGAAATTTAAAGGGTTATTCAAAAACATTCGGTGGAAGCACCACTGTTTTCGAACCACAAGATTCTGATAAAGGCGATATTGCAAGAGCCATTTTCTATATGGTCGCAAGATATAATTACTATTCTGGTTCAGATTCTGACGGAATTGATGCCGGCAACCCAAATCTCATTTTGACTCAATCATTAAGTGATTGGACAAATACCGGTTATACTTGTACAACAACCAATCCTGGCAAAATGGGTGTCCTTCAAGATTTATTAGAATGGAATCGTTTAGATCCACCAGATGAATGGGAAATTCATAGAAACAATCTTTGTTATAACAACTTTACAAAAAATAGAAATCCTTTTATCGACTTCCCAGAATGGGCAGAATATATCTGGGGTAAATCAACAAGTGGCAGTTATTCATCGAATCCAACCGGTTATGCTATTCCATCAAATGATAGCATTAACCAATTTGGAAACGCTGTTACAACCCCAACAATTACATTAAATAAAGCATCCGCTACATTAGCCGTTAACGGTACAGTTCAACTTACCGCTACTGCTATGGGTGGAAGCGGAAATGTCACTTGGACAACAAGTAACTCTTCAAGAGCACAATTAAGTGCAACAAGTGGTAATACAGTTACAGTTACTGGTAAAGCAACTGGTACTGCAACAATTACTGCTACATATAGCGGTAAAACCGCAACATGCGCAATCACTGTTAGCGCTACTGCTCCAACAGTTACATCAGTCACAGTTAGTCCTGCAACATTAGAACTTGATTTAAACGGAACAAAAACAGCTAATTTATCAGCAACTGTTTCAGGCACCAATAATCCTGGTCAGACAGTAACATGGTTGTCAAGCAATCCAGGTGTTGCAACCGTCACATCTGCAGGTGTTGTTACTGCAGTAGCAAAGGGTACCGCTACAATCACTGCCACTTCAATAGTTGATGATACAAAGTCAGGCACCTGTGCTGTAACAGTTGTTAAGAGTTCAAGCGGTGGATCAGGTCACTGGGAAACAAGCGCAACTCCATATAGAAAAGTATTGTTTGGTCCAACATATAACAGTACAACAGTAAATAGTTATAGCAATACATGGTCTGCTACAAACTCCGATAATGCTACATCTACCTCATTTACAGTTGATATCACAAACGCTAATAACAATAACAATGGCTGGTCATACATTAGAATGGGTCATAAAAAGACCGCTTATACAAGTACAATCACTACTGCTTCAGCAGTTGATCAACCAATCGGTAAAGTCGATCTCAACATTTCTGGTTTAACAAACCCAAGCTGTGTTACGAGCGTTAAACTTCAATATGATGACAATGCAA
>JAEEGL013166230.1_pt1 | contig 24707 bp, 22 predicted proteins | sample 9134231 | NCBI WGS metagenome assembly JAEEGL01 (sample SAMN16246548, study PRJNA631951) | gut metagenome | biome: gut microbiome; feature: rumen; material: fiber-attached | host: Bos | place: Iran: Karaj | collected 2018-10
GGCATCCAGCCGATCTGCTTCGAGAACGCAAAGTGGGCTTACACGGTAGGCGCAGCCATCGCGATCAAGAAGGGCTGCCGCAAGGCTGCCGATGCCGCTGCCGCTATCGGCGAAGGCCTTCAGGCTTTCTGCATCCCCGGCTCCGTTGCCGACACCCGTAAGGTTGGTCTGGGCCACGGCAATCTGGGCAAGATGCTCCTGGAAGAAGAGACCGAGTGCTTCGCATTCCTGGCCGGCCACGAGTCCTTCGCAGCTGCGGAAGGCGCTATCGGTATCGCCGAGAAGGCAAACAAGGTACGCCAGAAACCCCTGCGCGTTATCTTAAACGGTCTGGGCAAGGATGCCGCACAGATCATCTCCCGTATCAACGGCTTCACCTTCGTTGAGACCGAGTATGATCCTTACACGAACACCGTTAAGGAAGTTTCCAGAAAGTGCTATTCCAAGGATGCGAACAGCCCCCGTGCAAAGGTCAACTGCTACGGCGCGAACGATGTGTGCGAAGGCGTTGCCATCATGTGGAAAGAGAACGTGGATGTTTCCATCACCGGCAACTCCACCAACCCTACCCGCTTCCAGCATCCCGTTGCAGGCACCTACAAGAAGGAACGCCTCGAAGCCGGCAAGAAGTACTTCTCCGTTGCTTCCGGCGGCGGTACCGGACGTACGCTGCACCCCGATAACATGGCTGCAGGTCCCGCTTCCTACGGCATGACCGACACCATGGGCCGTATGCACTCCGATGCTCAGTTCGCCGGTTCCTCTTCGGTTCCCGCACACGTGGAGATGATGGGTCTGATCGGTGCAGGCAACAACCCGATGGTCGGTATGACCGTTTCCGTTGCGGTTTCCATCGAAGAAGCTGCAAAGGCCGGAAAGTTCTGATCGATCCCGGAAAATAAAAAAAGACTGCCGCATCCGCTGAGGGTGCGGCAGTTTTTTTAGTTGTCTTCAGACCAGATTCAGTATATCGATAAAGCCGGTATCCTCAAAGATCCCCATCACATCCTCCGAAGCTCCGCTGATGATCATGGTCCCGTACTGCAAATCCATGGTCTTCTGCACCATAAGCAGCACGCGCAGCCCTGCCGAAGAGATATAGGTCAGTTCCCGTATATCGAACTCCAGATCCGTAACGCGTCAAGCGAGGGCTTAAGCTCATTCTCGAGCCGGGGCGCGCCCACCGTATCCAGGCGCCCTGTAAGGCTGATCTTCAGCTTCTTTCCTTCTTTCGTTTTGTGAAACTTCAGCATTTCTTCTCCCTCCCGGATACGCATAAACATTGATGATTTATAATACCATCTTTTCCATATGCTATCAGGTTGATATGCAGGTGTGTTAAGCCGGGAACCACAAGGTCCGTCCCCCCGTTTTCCCGCGATCCGTTCAGATCTGGATATCGACGCTGCCGCCCGCAAAGGCTTCTGTGGGTGGTGCCGCCGCGGCTGCTGCCGGAAATACCATCGCCGGAAGTGCCTGGCTGCCGGACGGTAAAGCTCCTGCCGCGGCTCCTTTGGCCAGCTGGTGCCGTATCATATCCTTCAGATAATCCATATCCGCCTTTACGATCGCCTTATTCTCCGCATTGCGGTGTTTCCGTTTCAGCTCCTTCAGTTCTTCTTCGCTCATATGGGGATCCATGAATTCCAGACTCTCCATCAGCTCCATGGCCTCTTCCAGTTCCTTCAGCGTCTCTTCCCCGTATTCCGAGAGCATTTCATTCAGCTCCGCGAGCATCTCCTCCGTTCCGCCCTCTTCTTCCGCCTCCGCAAGGATATCCTCTCTTTCTTCGAGGATCTCATCCTCCCTCTGCGAGAGCTTTTCTTCCTCCTCCGAGATGAGCGCATCCTTAACGCCCTCTGCGGCTTCTTCCGATGTTTCCGTTCTCTCATCCTGCTCCTGCGTATGCTCTGCCAGCTCTTCCAGCTCCAGATGATGCTTCTTTTTCCGGGCGACGATCTCCATGCGCTTTGCATGGGTCAGGGCAAACTGCAGCTCATCGGGATCGCCCTCTTTGGAAGCGATCTTCCGTTTCATCTCCACAACCTTCCGTTTGGCCGCCAGCAGGGCCTGTCCTGCGCTGACGGGTGTCTTTGCCCTCAGTATCCTGCCTGCCACTTCTTTATAATTGTAACGGACCGGCTTTTTCAGCTTCTGTTCTTTTTTCTTATCCCTGCTCTCCGTCCGCTGCAGATAACCGTTCTGCTTATCCTGTATCGTTCCGGTATAAACCGTCCTCGTCCGTTTTTTGCGGGCCGCTTCCTCTGCGCCTTCCTGCAGCGCAGCTTCTTCCTGCTCTTCATAGGTCGCGGAATAGCGTTCGTCCTTCTTCGGCCTGCTTTCGCTCTGCTTTAGAGCGCGGACCTGTTCACGCAGTTCACCTCTGCGGGTATTCTTATTTACCGTGGAAGACGCAGCCGGACGGGCTGCGCCGGTATAGGAAGCTCCGTATGTGCGGGTCCCCCGCGCAAAAGCCGAAAGCATTCTGATCGTAGACATTGTTCCCTACCTCCCTGTAGCTTACAATGAAATCCTTTTCCTCCGCACAAAAACAAAAGTGCTTATCTTTTTTATCGGCAGCTCTCCATGCAAAATGAAGAGCCGGCGCAAAAAAAGACCGGCAGAGCGCCGGTCTTTTTCTTTTCATGCAAATGTCCGCTGCCGGAAGGCTATGCCGCCAGATCCCTCCGCTCGTAGCACACAAAGGCCGATACCGCCGCAAGCAATGCGACCGCAATGCCGATGACCACCGCCGCCGTACGTATCTCCGCACCGGAAAAGATCTCCGAAGCATTCGCGTAGGAAAAAGGTCCGACGAAGATATAATCCTTCAGATCCGGCACCACTCTCCCGATGATGTCATAGAGGTAAAAGATCAGGGCGATGCCGATCCCGAGGCCCATACGGTTTTTCCCAGACAAGGCGGATATGGCAAAGCAGACCGCCGCGATCTCCACATTCATCAGAAACTGTCCGCTCATAAAGAGTGCAAATTCCTTTACCGGAAGCTCCTCCCCGAGGAAGGCAAAGCCGGCGATATAAAGCGCGGTACATACAAGTGTAAAGCCCAGCAGCGCAGCAAAGACGCAGAGCCCCTTGGCTGCCAGCACCTTCTTTCTTGACAGCGGCAGTGAAAAGAGGAATTCCCCGCTGTGGCCTTCTTCTTCCTTCGACAGGATCCCGATCGCCAGGATCGCCGCAAACATCGCGCTCCCCAGACCGTGCACGGTCCCCACCTCAGTGGCGAAGAAGCCTTCGATCGTCGCGATGCTTAAGGTACTCATTCCGAAAGCATCCGAAAACGCGCCCATTTTGGAAAAGGCATCCGCCATGTTTTCCATATCCCCCTGCATGCTCTCATAAAGCGTGATGCAGAAGAAACCGAGTCCGCCCACCACCAGGCTCCAGATCAGAAACGTCCGGATGTTCATTTTACATTCGTTCAAAAATACTCTCTTCATTTTTTTCACCTCCAGATATCTGTTAACAGGATGCCGTGTTCATGACTCGTCTTCCTCATAGTAACTCAGGAAAGTGTCATCATCGATCTCATGCGAATCCAGCATCATCAGCCGCCCTTCCCGCATGATCGCCGCGTTCCTGCAATACTTGTTCACTTCCGACAGCACGTGCGTGGATAAAAGGCAGGTGGTTCCCTGATCAACATACTCGTTGATCAGTTCAAAAAAGCGCTTCTGGATCAGCGGATCCAGGCCGCTGGTGGGCTCGTCAAAAATAAAGAGTTTCGGTTTATGCTGCATCGCGCAGACGATGCTGACTTTTTTCCGGTTTCCCAGAGAAAGCTCCTTTATCCTTTTGTTCGTATCCAGCTTCAGCCGCTCGCAGAGCATCTCCGCCTCTTTCCTGCAGTCCTTCCTGCGTACGGCCGCCGCATAGGCGATCACCTCCGATACTTTCATGCTGTTGTAGAACCAGGCCTCCGAAGGCATGTAGCCCACCTCGGCAAGGATCTTTTCATGATCCTTAACGCTGTCCATCCCGAGAATGGTGATCTTTCCCTGATCGAATTTCAGAAAGCCGAGCATCGAACGTATCGTTGTGGACTTTCCCGCACCGTTCGGTCCGATAAAGCCAAAGATATCCCCTTCCGCAACCTTCAGCGAGACGTCCTCGACACCTCTGGCCTTTCCGTAGTTTTTCGTAAGTTTTTCTATCTCGATCGCGTATCCCATAGCCGCCTCCTTTCTTCTGATCCTAACTTAACAGAAATAAAAAACGGGAACAATAGCTGTTCCCGTAAGCTGCACTTATAAGCGGCTGAGTTTCACTTTCGGTGTTCCGTCTGAAAGATCTTCAGCTCCTCATTGAGCTTTTTGTCATCGATCCTTCTCTTCGTCCGGTAGATCAGGAACACGCAGAGATAGGTGAGCAGGATATAGGCTGCAAAACAGAGCGTGACCATCAGCTTCCCCTCGAACCAGCCGCAGAAATAGGAGACCGCGCCGTATATGGCCGTACAGATCAGCATGCCCGCGCCTTCCCGCAGCTTCAGGCTTTCCGCCTCGTCAAAATTTCCGAAAGCATAGACCTGCACATAGCCGATAAGATAGCAGCAGACGATCATCTCGCCCATATGCAGGATGCTTGCTTCAAAGCTTCCGCAGATCATCCGCCAGACACAGTAGAAAAACAGAAAGGCGAAAAAATACAGACAGGCCTTAAACTCGATGCCGATCTCCCGCGTCAGGTATCTTTCCCATAATGTGATTTTTTTTTCTTCTTTCATCTTAGCGTTCCCCCTTCAGGATCCTGCGGAATTCCGAGGCGTATCTTCTGGAGATGATGATGTGTTCCCCTCCCTCCATCGTCGCGTCGATACGGTTGGAGGAAAGGCTCTTCAGTGATGCGACCCGGTTGATATTGATCACCATGGATTTGCTGCAGCGGAAAAAACTCTCATCTGCCCATTCGCTCATAAACGAGCTGAGGCTTCCCTCCATACGCAGCACCTTATCTGCCGTATATGCAAAGACAGCATCGTCTACCGACTCCAGATACAGGATCGCAGCCGGCTCAATGCTGACGCGCTGCCCGTCGGCTTTCCCCCAGAGCCTGCCGCCCTGCCCGCTCAGGATCCCGACGATCCTGTCCACGGCCGGGTTCGGCTCGATATAGCGGATCACGATGCTCTCCTCGCCCTCCGCGATCTTTTGGATGTCGATCTTCATCCCTTCCTGTCTGTCCTTTCCCTTCCTGCGTTACTTCCGAACGGCCGCAGCCGCTTCTTCTCCCTCACGCCCCGATCGGATGACCGCATTCGCGGCAGAATTTCCCGCCTTCCAGCTTTGCGCCGCATTCCCTGCAGAACTTCGGACGGCCCGCCGCCTGCACCGTCGTCTCTTCCCGCGCTGCCCCGCCGCTTTCCGCCTGTGCCGCTGCGGCTTCCGGTGCCGCCATCATTTGTGCCGCGACGAGCGGAAGCGCTCCCGCACTGTTTGCGGCCGCGAGCTGTAGCGCCTCGGCCTGTGCCGATGCCAGCGCCGCGTTTACCATGGCGGGGTCGCGCAATACAGCCATCTTCTGGAAATCCCTTACGATGCCGCTGTCCTTCTCCGTCAGGGAAAAAACCGTGATCCCGACCGACACGAACTCGATCCCCCTGGTTTCAAAGATCTTTTCCTTTGTAAGCTCACAGATCCTCTCTTCGATCTCCGGCAGCCTCTCCCCGATCTGCGAGCTGCGCATGCCTTCGCCGGCGATCTGCCCGAAAGCCGCAAGAAGTATGCTCCGCACTTCATTCCCCATCACACGCAGCAGATAGGAGGCCCGGTAAACATGCTCGATGTTTCCCATGAGCTGTTTATAGATCTTTACGGGATCGGCGATCCTGTAGGTATAATAAGCGGATACCGACAGGGTGCAGTCGATATCGATGCCTCTGTCCTCATCATAAAAACGGAAGGGTATGCCGCTGTCCGTCACCGTTTCTCCCGGCATCTCCTTCATGTTGAGATAATACACGCGGTGGGTGACCGGCGGCGCCTCGCCGCCGAAAGAAAACCTTCTTCCGAATTCTTTTCCCAGCCCCTTCAGTCCGGAACCGCCGAACACACCGGCGGTATCCCCGCTTTTGAATTTATGCTCTCCGGGTTCCCTGTATTCCGCGATGAGCTTTCCGTTACTCACCACGATGGCGGTCTCCCCGTCCGCCACCGCAATGACCGAACCGTCCGTCACGATATCTTCACTGCCGTGATTTACGCCCTTTTCCGCACTCATCCTTCTGGCGCGTACCATAAGGATATCCGCCGGGATCGCGTCGCAATAAAAGTATTCTTTCCACTGATCCGCCGCCATGGAGCTTGCCGAAGCCGCCGCCGCTTTTAATATCCCCATATCCTTCTCCTCCGATCAACGCATGACCCTTATACAAACCTGCCGATCAATGTTTCGACCCGCAGCCGCGAAGCAGTTGCGTGGCTCGGGTCTGAACTTTTAACAGACAATATCCATATATTTCAGTATAGCAGACTGCACCCGCCGTGGCAAATCCAGCGTCTTCCCGCACATATCAAAAAGCGATAAAAAGCTTATCAAAAAATAAGCGGAACAAAAGACTTCTCCCGACTATACTCATCTTAACAACAAAAAACCAGCCCACGGAAACACAGGAGGTGAAAAATATGAGTATCTTCAGTAAAAAGGAAAAGATCTTTGTGAACTCTGATCAGCAGAAGGATTCCCTGATCGAAAAACTGGAAAAAGCCGGCGTCGAGTACGTCATCCGCGAGAACGAAGACATTGTGAACAACAGCTCTTCCTGCATCGTGATCATACAGGCCAAAGACAGGGCCAAGATCGCCTAGACCCTCCCCCTCGATCGAACAGGCGGGATTTCCCCTGTCCGATCGTCGCGTCGGCCGTAAAAGGGTCAGTCCTGAAAACAGGCGCCCGCAAAACGGCTATATCGCGAAAAAGCCCCGGAGCAGAAAGCTCCGGGGTTTTTTAATTCTGTTCTGTTATTTAACAATGCCCGACCGCTTCCACAGTCCCGAAGCTGCGCAGAGTCCGGCGATCGACGGACAACAACGCTGTTGAGGATCCCGCTGAGGATCCGGTATGTAAGGCAGCACTGCCCCTGCTTATACCTACTGAAGAAAGTTGCTCTTCCTGTCCGGTATGCTGAAATCCGGATGCTCGCCCAGCCAGCCGTTCTGCGGCATGCAGGAAAGCATCGCTACTTCATCCTCCGTAAGCGCAAAATCAAACACGTCCAGATTCGCTTCCATATGCTCCCGCGAGGACGCCTTCGGGATGGGAAGTATCCCCTTCTGGAGCAGGAAGCGGAGATTGATCTGCTGCACACTCTTTCCGTATTTCGCCGCCAGCTTCGGAAGGATGCCGTTTCCGATGGAGGCATTCACGCGGCCGTGCCCCAGAGGACTCCATGCCATGGGCAGCACGTCATTTTCCTTACAGAACGCGACCGCTGCTTCCTGGGAATACGCCGGATGCAGCTCCAGCTGGTCGACAACGGGACGTATCCTGCAATGCGCAAGGATGTTCTTCAGGTGATGCGGCAGGAAATTGCTGAGCCCGAGACGCCGGACTTTTCCCTTATCCACCAGTTTCTCCATAGCCTGCCAGGTCTCGATATCCAGCTGTTTCCAGTCTTCGTCCTCCGCGCCGCTCTGTCTGGGCCAGTGGATCATGTAGATATCCACGTAATCCGTCTGAAGCCGCGTAAGCGACCTTTCCAGCGCCGCTCCCACATTTTCCGCGCCCATCTCATCGGTCCAGAGCTTGGTCTCGATGACCAGCTCCTTTCTGGGGATCCCGCTCTCCTTCACGGCAGCTCCCAGCGCCCGTTCCGTTTCATAAAGCGACGCGGTATCGAAAAAACGATAGCCGCATTCCATTGCCTGAAGTATCGCCGCTTTATTGTCCGCAAAAGCGTCATTAAAGGTCCCGAAGCCGATCTGCGGGATCAGCGCTCCGTCGTTTAAAGTGAATGTTCGTTCCATCCCATCTCCTCCAGTACTTTATCGATAAGCTCCGCGTTCTTTATCGAAAAATCAGCGGAGATATGCGGCTTTTCCCCTTCCAGGATACAGCGTCCCAGCTGGCCGAGTTCCAGCGAATAATTCTGGGAGACCGAGACCTTTCTATCCGTCACGCCTTCCCTCGTAAAGATCCGGTACGAAAGTTCCCCCTCCTGATTGTATTCCACTTCGGAACGTATGCTTCCTTTGCTCCCGTGGATATACAGCCGGTCAAAACGGGAATTGGAATTCTCCCCCAGGATCATGCCCACGTTAAAGGACGCGCGCACGCCGTTCTTAAAGCGGATCAGCCCCGCCGTCATCAGATCCACGCCCAGCTCCGAAAACTCCGCATCCGCCCTGACAAAGTCCGGCTCGGAATCCGTAAGCGAAAGGATCATGGTGGTACAGTAGCAGCCCAGATCATACATCGCGCCGCCGCCCTGCTCTCTGTGCAGGCGGAAATCCTCCTTATAGCCCTGGGTCACGAAGGCGGTATCGATATAGTCGATGTCCCCGATGATCCCGTCCGCGATATCCTTCTTCAGCGCCTCCACATAAGGACTGTGAAGGTAGGCATAAGCCTCCATCAGGATCACGCCGTTTTCTTCGGCTGTCTGGTACATCTCCTTTGCCTCTTTTGCATTCAGCGCAAGCGGCTTCTCGCACAGGACATGCTTTCCCTTTTGAAGCGCCGCTTTCACCCATTTCAGATGCAGATCGTTCGGAAGCGGGATATATACCGCCTGCACCTCAGGATCCTCAAGCAATGCCTCGTATCCTTCATAGGCTTTCTGAAAGCCGAATTCCTTTTGAAAAGCTTCCGCCTTTTCAAGACTTCTTCCTGCGACCGCGTAAAGCTCGCAGTTTTCCGTAAGCTTCATTCCCGGGATCGTACAGCCTCTCGCGATATTGGCCGTTCCCAGTACGCCCCATTTTACTCTTTGCATCTCTTTCTCCTTTCCGCAAAAGCTGCCGTCATTACGGCCGGCTTCAGACCGCTTCCTTTGCCTTCTCCAGCGCTTCGATCACCCGGTCGCACCAGGCGTCAAATTCGGGATCTTCCTTCTGGCACTCCTCCGGGTGCGCCAGTACATAATCCAGCGCATAACGCACGCCCATATCAAAGCGCACCTTTGTCCGCATATCGGGAACCGCGCGCTTCAGTTTTGTATTGTCGAATACCACCGATACGGACTTGTCACCCGCAAGCGAACCGGTATAGTCGAAACCGTATTTATCGCCCACTGCCCTCAGGAAATCGGTGGAAACATGATAGGCGTTCAGCTTTACGCCCAGCGCATCCGCAATGGTCTCGTAGATCTGATCCCAGCTCAGCGTTTCGTCCGAAGTGATCTGGAAAGCTTCGCCGATCGCATGGCGGTTGCCCATCAGCCCGGTATAGCCGACGGCAAAATCCGCATTCCAGGTAAGGGTCCAGAGACTGGAACCGTCGCCCTGGATGATGACCGGCTTTCCTTCCTGCATGCGTTTGATCACCTGCCAGAATCCGTTCTTTCCGTGTACGCCGAGAGGGATGTTCCTCTCGTCATAGGTATGACTGGGTCGAACGATGGTTACTGGGAAGCCGTTCTCCTTATACATCTTCATCAGGAACTCCTCGCAGGCGATCTTGTCCCTGGAATACTGCCAGTACGGATTGGCCAGCGCCGTCCCTTCGGTGATGATATGGGAAGCCGCGGGCTTATGGTAAGCCGATGCGGAACTGATATAGATATACTGTGCGCATCTGCCGGCAAAGAGGCGGTAGTCGCGCTCAACCTGAGGCAGGGTAAAACCGATGAATTCGCAGACCGAATCAAAGTTCATATCCCCGAGTTTTTCCAGGACCGCCTTTTCATCACCGATATCCGCGATGATCTGATGAACTCCTTCCGGGAGCACACCTGCGCGGTTTCCGCGGTTCAATACCCACACGTCCCAGTCCAGCTCGTTCACCAGTCTTTTGACGACCGCGGTACTGATCGTTCCCGTCCCGCCTATAAACAATGCTCTTTTTTTCATCGGCTTCTCCTTTCCGTCCCCTTTTCTGCCGGGTGCCGCAGCCGTCCTGTCCGCGCTGCGTTTCCCCGAAAAAAAAATCTGCTGCTTGCTCATGAGTATAATATACTCTTTATGATGCCTACGGATTGCTTCGTGCTTCGCACTCTCGCATCTCCGCTCCGCTTCGGTCGGTGCCGGACGTGTGCCGCCGGCACACGGCACCCTACGACCATTCGCAATCGGTAACGCCCCCTCCCTTCGGTCGGCGGCAAACTCCGCAGGAATGCCTAAAAAACAGGCATTCTGCTACTTGCTCATGTTCGTGCGGGTCCCAAGCTCATGAGCCGAATCATGCAAGCATGTTCGTCTCATGAGTTTCGGACCCTGGCATCATATCATGATACCATCTCCCCTCCCGCATCTCTTCTTATTATCTGCCTCCCTTCCTATCAGTTTTTGTCGTTACGCCCTGTCCCGGTCGCTCCCTTCTCTTTCGTTACTTTTCACGGCCCCCGGACTGTGATAGTAAGCTTCCGTTTCCCATTCCGTCGTTCCGTTCCGCTTCCGATTGACGAAACGCCGCTTTTGGGGTATCGTATCTCTTATCGGAACTATAAAGTTCACCGCACGAAGAAAGGACACACAGCTATGGAAAATACCATTGTCGAAAAAGGCCCCATCACGGACGAGCTGCTGGAAAACATGAACCGTTTCTGGCGCGCCGCCAACTATCTTTCCGCAGGACAGCTTTACCTGCTGGAAAACCCGCTTCTTAAGAAGCCTCTTACCCCGGAGATGATCAAACGCAAGATCGTCGGCCACTGGGGAACCGTTCCCGGGCAGAACTTCATCTTTGTCCACTGCAACCGCGTGATCAAGCGCTATGATCTGGACATGATCCTGCTCTCCGGCCCCGGACACGGCGGAAACTTCTTTATCGCAAACGATTACCTGGATGGCTCCTACAGCGAGATCTATCCCAATATCTCCCAGGACGAAGCCGGCATGCAGAAACTGTTCAAGCAGTTCTCTTTCCCCGGCGGCGTACCCAGCCACTGCGCTCCCGAGACTCCCGGCTCCATTCATGAGGGCGGCGAGCTCGGCTATTCCATCGCCCACGGCTGCGGCGCCATCTTTGACAATCCCGATCTGATCGCCACGGTCGTCGTAGGCGACGGCGAAGCCGAGACCGGACCTCTTGCCACTTCCTGGCAGTGCAACAAATTCATCAATCCCGTGGGTGACGGCGCCCTGCTCCCGATCCTGCACTTAAACGGCTACAAGATCGCGAACCCTACCATCTTCGGCCGCCTCTCCAAACAGGAGCTGATCGATTTCTTCCACGGCAACGGCTGGGAGCCTTATTTCGTCGAAGGCGAAGAACCCATGGCCATGCACCGCGCGATGGCCGAGACCATGGATATCGTGATCGAAAAGATCAAGGAGATCCAGAAGAACGCACGTGAGACCGGCGACGCTACCCGTCCCGTATGGCCCATGATCGTGCTGCGCACGCCCAAGGGCTGGACCGGTCCCAAGGTCGTCGACGGCAACCGCATCGAGGGCAATTTCCTGGCCCACCAGGTACCCGTTATGATGGACAAGCCCGAGCACCTCGAGATCCTTTCCGAGTGGCTGCACAGCTATCATCCGGAAGAACTCTTTGATGAGAACGGAAAGATCCTGCCCGAGATCGCAGCTCTTGCTCCCGAAGGAGATAAGAGACTCGGCATGAATCCTCACGCCAACGGCGGAAAACTGCTGCGCGACCTGCGCCTGCCGGATTTCCGCAGCTATGCTTTCGATACCGGCGCACACGGTTCAAAAGAGAGCCAGGATACCGCCAACCTTTCCAATTACATCCGCGATATCTTCAAGCTGAACGAGGAGGCAAAGAACTTCCGTATCTTCTCGCCCGACGAGAACAATTCCAACCGCTTCTCTTCCGTTTTCGAAGTGGAGAACCGCGACTGGAATGCGGAACAGAGCGATATGGACGATCATCTTTCCCGCTTCGGCCGTGTCATGGATTCCATGCTCTCCGAGCATATGTGTGAAGGCTGGCTGGAAGGCTATCTGCTCACCGGCCGTCACGGCTTCTTCAATACCTACGAGGCCTTCTCCCGTATCATCGATTCCATGGGTGCACAGCACGCCAAGTGGCTGAAGGTCTGCAACCAGCTGCCCTGGAGAGAAGAGATCGCTTCCCTGAACCTGCTCATGTGCTCCACCGTATGGCAGCAGGACCACAACGGCTTTACCCATCAGGATCCCGGCTTTATGGATCATCTGGCAAACAAGAAGGCCGACGTGGTGCGTGTCTATCTTCCTGCCGATACCAACTGCCTGCTCTCCACGATGGATCACTGCTTAAAGAGCCGCAACTACGTGAACGTGGTGATCGCATCCAAGCATCCCCGTCCCCAGTGGCTGTCCATGCCCGAAGCCGTGAAGCACTGCACGCAGGGTATCAGCATCTGGGACTGGGCCTCCAATGACCAGGGGAAGGAACCGAACATCGTTTTTGCCAGCGCCGGCGAGACCCCTACACTGGAAGCACTTGCGGCGGTATCCATCCTCCGTAAGGAACTCCCCGACATAAAGATCCGTTTCATCAACGTCGTGGATCTCTTCAAGCTGGTACCTCAGAACGAGCATCCTCACGGCCTGTCCGATGCGGAATACGATATGCTCTTTACGACCAACAAGCCCGTGATCTTCAACTTCCACGGCTACGCGACCCTGGTACACGAGCTGACCTACCGCCGTCACAACAACCGTCTGATGCATGTACGCGGCTACAAGGAGGAAGGCACCATCACCACCGCCTTCGATGTGCGCGTACAGAACGATATCGACCGTTTCCACCTGGTACAGGATGCATTGAAATTCCTTCCCCAGCTGGGCAACCGCGGCGCATATCTCTATCAGAAGATGAGCGACAAACTGGTGGAGCACAAACAGTACATCAGCGACTACGGCGTAGATCTTCCCGAGATCGTCAACTGGAAGTGGGAAGACATCAACTGAAGCGCACAGGATCACCACAAAGATACAAAAAAAGTGCACCGCAGATGCGGTGCACTTTTTTTGAGGGGGGTAGAAACTGCTATGCAGGTTTCTTTATACTGAAAACTCTCCGTGAGGATAGCATCCGCGCCTTTGCAGACGGAATGCGGTGATATCGGGCAAGCTTATTTCAGCAGCTCTTCCACGGCCTTTCTGACCTCGCTCATCTCCGTCGTGGGCTCAAATCTGGCCACTACCTTACCTTCCCGGTCGATCAGGAATTTGGTGAAATTCCATTTGATATAGGCCTTCTCTCCGTACTTCTTGTTGTTCATATCGGAAAACTTCTTAAGCGCCGCATTCTTGATACCTTTCCCGAAACCCTCAAAAGGCTTTTCGGTCGCAAGGTAAGCAAAGAGCGGATCGGCATCTTCACCGTTCACCTCAAGCTTGGCGAACTGAGGGAAATCCGCCCCGAACTTGAGCGTGCAGAACTGATGGATCTCTTCTTCGGAACCCGGCGCCTGGTTTGCGAACTGGTTGCAGGGGAAATCCAGGATCTCAAATCCCCTGTCCTTCAGATCTTTATACATTTCTTCCAGCGGTGTATAGTGCGGCGTATATCCGCAGCCCGTTGCGGTATTGACGATCAGAAGCACCTTTCCTTCATAATCCTTCAGGCTCACTTCGTTTCCCGCTCTGTCCTTTACCATAAAATCATATACCGTTGCCATCTTTTCTTCCTCCTTCTGATCTCTGCTCTTTTGTATCCGCCTTTGAAGCCCTTCCGTTCCCTCTTCTTACGCGAAGGTTTTTCTAGGCCTCTTCATTTTTTTATTTTATGTTGTGCCAAATTTGCTTTTGCAAAATCAATATAACACGTTTTTTCCTGTCTGTCAATTGAAAATTTAAAAAAGTTATTGTATGATGCAAAAAGCAGGTATCATGCACTCTGCACGGCATTCCTTTAAGCCTCTGGAAGTGTTGTCCCTGCTATCATTACCACTTGTTTTAGAGAGCCGGAAAAGGAGTAAGAGCAGGATGGAGATGACCGTAGAACTCTTTGACAGTATCATCAACACCTCCCAGGACTGCGTATTCTGGAAGGACCGGGAGCGCCGCTTTCTCGGCGTAAATCAGGCTTTTCTGGACTATTACGGTTTCGACTCCGCAGAGGTATTGCTCGGCAAGACGGATGAAGATATGGGCTGGCACTCCGATCCCGAACCCTTCCGGCAGGATGAGGAACGGGTACTGCAGGGCCACAGCACCTACAAGGTACAGGGAAAATGCATCATCCGCGGGGAAGAGCGGGACATCATCGCTTCCAAACGGCCTTTATATGAAGACGGGCATATCGTCGGTCTGGTGGGCAGCTTTGTGGACATCACCGACGTCCTGCGCCGCAGGAACGGCCTGAACAGCGGCCAGATCGTTTACACACTCGAAAAGCTGCGGAAATACAGTTTTTTTGACCGCATCATCGATGACATCAGTCTGGATGAGATCCTGGATCCTCTGACCGGGGTCATATCCCGCTCCTATTCAATGCAGTTTGTTCATGCGCTGATCGCGGATCAGACGCCTTTCAGTTTTACGATGTTCGATCTCGACAATTTCAAAACGATCAACGACAGTTTCGGACACAGCGCCGGCGACAAGGTGCTGTCCACCGTTGCAAAGGGACTGGCCGAAGCCGCGGACGGCTGCGGGCTGGTAGGCCGTTTCGGCGGCGACGAACTGCTGATGATCGACCTGGTGAATACGGAGGCTGCCGATAAAACAGCCTTCTTTGAACAGCTCTATTCCTCTTCCAATGCGCTGCGCGTGGATATCGCTTTTGAAAACGGCTCGGCTCATATCACCGGAACAGCCGGCAGTGCGAGCTTTCCGAAAGACGCGGACAATTTCACGGATCTTTTCGCCCTGATCGACAAAATGCTCTACCTCGGAAAAAAACGCGGCCGGAACTGTTACACGGTCTATGATGAAGAACAGCATAAAGACATCGAAATGCGTAAGATCGTCAAACAGGGGATTTTTACCGAAATGCAGAAGCTCCGTGAAGCCGTGGAAAAAGCCCCTGGTTTTGAAAAACGTCTGAAAGCAGTCATGCCGCAGCTTGCGGAAACCCTTCAGATCCATGACCTGTATTACGTGCTGGAAGACGGACGTATGAAAGCAGTCCTGGATCCTTCTTTTGACCGGGATGCGTCCGACCTTCCACTGCTCATGAAAGAAGACGTTCTGACCGCAAGCGGGACGGACTCCCTGGAAAAAGAAGCCCCCGTCTTCTGCCGCAGCCTTGCAGACAGCGGTCTTGCATCCGTTCTTGTGGTAAAGATGCGCCATATGGACAAAGTATCCGGCTATCTGATCTGCGCCGTGGACCACGGCCACCGCATCTGGCACGAGAATGAATGTGCCGGTCTCTACTACCTGGCCGGGCTGCTGGCCTGATCCGCTCCGGCGCTCTTTCCGCCTTCGTTCTGCTGCCCACCGGCCGTATTCCCCCTTACGGAAGGATCATGCCGCTTTCTCACGGGACTCTTTCGGAAAATGCCGCCGCACGATGAAAAAGCAGATCAGATGCACGAGGGCCGTTACCGCCCAGGATATGGGATAGGACAGATAAAGCACTTCCAGTGTATGATGTGACTGAAAATACGTATAGATCCACACGATACGCAGACCGCAGGCTCCGAGCAGCGAAACGATCATCGGCAGTATCCCGTAGCCCAGGCCCCGGAGCGAACCGCAGACGACTTCCATGATGCCGCAGAGACAGTAAGTTGTCATGATGATGCGCATACGCGCCAGCCCGTAGGCGACAACGCCGGCATTTTCATTATACAGCCCGAGAAGCTGTGTCCCGAAAAGGTAAAACAGATTTCCCATGATCAGTCCGATCGCCGTCACCAGCAGGAAACAGTCTAAAAGGATACGATTGATACGCGAGTACTTTCCTCCCCCCAGATTCTGGCTGGTAAAGCTGATCGAAGCCTGATATACGGAATTCATCGAGGTATAGACAAAGCCCTCCAGACTCTGGCAGGCCGTATTCCCGGCCATGGCCGTTCCTCCGAAGAAATTGACCGATGACTGGATCAGGATATTTGAGATTGAAAAGAGGCTGCCCTGCAGTCCTGCGGGCAGGCCGATCTGCAGTATCCTTTTCATGATCCGCCGGTTGACGGACAGATCCCGGATGCGGAAACGGTACGAAGTCTCGGAGCGCGCCAGACAGCGCAATACCAGGAACGCGGACAGTCCCTGCGAAAGAACGGTCGCCAGCGCCACGCCTTCCACATTCATGTGAAGTACGATGACGAAGAAAAGATTCAGACAGACATTGACAACGCCGGCCACCGTCAGGAAAAAGAGCGGCCGTCTGGTATCTCCCACGGCGCGCAGGATGGCGCTGCCGAAATTGTATAGCATTATGACAGGGAGACCGCAGAAATAGATACGGATATAACGGACAGCCAGAGGAAGCACGTCCTCCGGCGTTCCCATAAGGATCAGTATCGGGCGGCACAGAAAGATCGCCGCGATCCCCACGGCAAAGCCCAGGATGATGCAGAGCATGAGCGAGGTATGGACGGCATCATGCACATCCCGGTCTCTTTTTGCGCCGAAATAGCGCGCCACCATAACATTGCTCCCGACGGAAACGCCGATGATGACGTTGATGAAGAAGTTGGTCAGCGAAGCGGTCGCGCCTATGGCCGCAAGCCCCAGTTCCGCGATCTCCTCCGTTTCGGAAAAACGACCGATGACCACCATATCCGCGGCATTGAAAAAAAGCTGCAGGATCCCGGAAAGCATCAGCGGCAATGAAAAAAGCAGAAGCTTCGGCATCAGCGCGCCGGAGCACATATCGATTTCAAGCGAACGTGTTTTCATTTCTTTACCGCATTTTCCCCACCGTTAAACAAAACGGCCGATCACCGAAAGCATCTCTTCCACCGTAAACGGTTTCGGGATATGCGCATTCATACCCGCGTCCAGCGCTTCCTTTACATCCGACTCAAAGGCGTTCGCCGTCATCGCGATGACCGGCACTGCCGCGATCGCCGGGTCCTCCAGCGCACGGATCCGTCTGGTCGCCTCCAGGCCGTCCATCACCGGCATCATCACATCCATCAGTACCAGATCGATCTCGCCGGGCTTTGAAGCCTTCATCTGACTCACGGCGTCGATCCCGTTATCCGTGGATCTTACATTAAAACCGTATTTCTGAAGCAGGCGCTCGGCCAGCTTCAGGTTCATGGGCGTATCGTCCACAACGAGAACGGTAATACCGCTGAAGTCCCGCTTCATGACGTCTTCCACAGCTTTTTCCTGCCCTTCTCCTGCCTCAGCAGCACTTACCGCCGTCAGAGGCAGTTCGATGATGAACTCGCTGCCCTCGCCGGGACTGCTCTTCAGGTCAATGGTTCCATGCATCATATTTACGATATTCCGTACGATCATCATGCCCAGTCCCGTTCCCTGCGTCTCATGAACGGTCTCGCTGTTTTCGCGGGAATAGGCTTCCCAGATATGCTCGCGGAATTCCTCGGACATTCCTATACCGCTGTCCTTTACGCGGATCTCATAGCTGATCCGCTCGCTCCGTTTCAGTATCTTACCCGAAAGGGATACGCTTCCGCCCTCCGGGGTGAATTTATATGCATTGGAAAGCAGGTTGAGCACGATCTGGTTAAAGCGCAGCTTGTCGCATTGGACCGTATCGTCTCCCATCCCGTCGACATCCACGGTGAAGTTCAGCTTATTCTCGTCCATCTTTACCCGGACCATATCCGCGCATTCCAGCATCAGCTTTTTCAGAACGACCTCCGACATCGAAAGCTCCATCTTTCCGCTCTCGATCCGGCTCATGTCCAGGATATCGTTGATCAGGTTCAGGAGATGCTCTCCCGCCGAATCGATCCTTCCGAGATAATCCTTTACATGCTCGCGCTCATCGATCTCGTCGATGGCCAGCTTTGAGAAGCCCATGATGGCATTCATCGGGGTACGGATATCATGCGACATATTGGAGAAGAATTCCGTCTTGGCCCGGTTGGCCCGGTTGGCCTCCTCCACCGCGCTTAAGAGCATCTGCTGCCGGTCTTCCAGCTCCTGCTTCTGCGAAGCGATCAGCCGGTCCGCATCCATCTTCTGGGCGCGCAGATCGTCGATCACGGAAACCATGATCAGCAGGCGGTCGATGCCGATCGATGCTCTTTCGATCACCTGGTATTCCACGCGGATCCAGCGCTCATTGACTTCGTCCTTATAAACAAATTCCCTCTTCTCCGCATCCTGAAAGAGCTCCGTCCGTACATACTTCAGCTCTCCCAAACGGCTTTTTTCCTCCTCGGGGATCTCCTGGACCTTTGAAGCCACAAAGGCCAGCAGTTCGCCGCAATCCGCGCCTTCCGGGATCGTCATGATCTCATCCTGTTTCACGATCTTGACGGTATTGCTCACAAAATCGGCCAGATAGATGCAGCGGTATTCCTCCGCCAGGCTGGCGATGATCTGATTATCCAGCTTGATATGTCCCAGCTCCGTCTCGGAAATGAGCGTCGCGGAGCCGAAAGCCTTGAGCGGCTTTCCGTTTTCATCAAAGCTTGTCGTATATTTTACGCGGAACGGGATCCTGCCGACCGTCAGCGGTATATCCGCCTCGATCTCGGGGATACCCTCGTCGATCCTGCGCATCATTTCGCGGTACATATCCGCATAATCCGGCGGAAAGATGCCCATATCGATGGCCGGCTCCGGATAATTGCGTACCAGCGCAGGCAGTCCCAGATCCCTCATGCAGCGGTAGCAGGGCCGCATCTCCTTCGTGGCGACCGTATACTCCCAGTTGTAGATATTGATCTGCTCGCTGGCCTGTTTATAGCGGTATTCGATATCCTCCAGGGTATCCTGCGTTCTCTTTTCGTTGGAGAGATTCCTTATGGCTTCGTAGACCAGCGCCCCTTCCGGCGTGTTCTCCACAAGGACCAGACGGCTTTTCAGGCAGATCCTGTCATAACCGCAGCAGGCGGAAAAAACGAGCCGCCAGGTCTCCACCGTCTGCTCTTCTCCGCTTTCCACGCATTTTTTCAGGGCTTTCAGAAAGATCTTCCGGTTATCCTCATCAAAAACCTTATCCGGGTATGCTGCGATATAATCCTCCGTCGAAACGTTCATCCACAGTTCCGGGATATACTTTTCGTTGATGCCGGCGATGCCAAGCTCACCGTCCTTATAAGTAATAAGGGCGGCCGGCTCAGCGTATTTATTGTTTATGATCTCTTCATACTTCATGATGCCCGTTCTCCTCTTGCTGTCTTTTTGTTATATGCCTTAACCCTGTGTTATATGAATTATTATTCTCATAGCGCTCCGAATCATGCAAGCATGTTCGGCTCATGAGTTTTTGACCCTGGCATCATATTATATCATATTTGGGGTGAAGACAAAAGAAGCGGCCCAGTCACAAGGAGGGGCCCGCTTTTTGCATCAGGTGGGGACCCGCAAGACGGGGAACCCTGATGCTGCTTAAAAGCGGGAGGATTCCTGTGACCCCTGTCTTCATCCGCCGCTTTTCCTGCCGGTTTTCCTGTCGTTGATATCGACAAACATCCCCACATAGGAAAGCGGAGTTCCGTCTTCGCGGCGCAGAAGCCTTCCGATGGCGTGAAACCATCTCCATTCCCCGCTTTTGGACTTCAGCCGGTATTCCACATCATAGTTCTTCTGCCCGGAATAATCGGCTATCGTATCCCTGTACTCTTTTAATACTGCCGCTTTGTCATCCGGATGCAGCAGATCCGACCAGGATTCCAGCTTATTGGGGAAGTCATTTTCATCCTTGTATCCAAGCATCTTCCTGAATTCCTGGCTCCATTCAACAGAGACCATTTTTCCTGATTCGTCAAATTCCATTCCCCACATGCCGGAGCCCAGCGCCTCATGCATGACACGTATGGTCGCCTCCTTATGCGCGGCGATCCTCCGCTCTCTGGTATCCTTCAGTTTTGCCTTGTTCGTATACATTTCCCGATCCGCGCCCAGCATGGCCGTATCGATATCCTTATCCCCGACCATCTCATAACCGAAAGCGCAGACATACGGAGTTTTGGCCAGTTCCTCCCGCATGCGTTCGATATCTTTTTTTACCTCTTCTTCGCTCTTCCCCAGATAAAAGATCGCGAACTCATCTCCGCCGATGCGGTATACCTTTTTATTCCGGAGCTTGTTTTTGGCCAGGCATCCCGCCACGGTTTTGAGCGCCCGGTCTCCGGCGTCATGCCCCTCCGTGTCATTGATCTTTTTCAGATCGTTCATATCCACGGATACGACCGCCGTGACCCTCTCCCTAAGCCTTTCCGAATCCGCATAATAGCATTGACGGTTCAGAAGCTGCGTCAGGGTATCTTCCTTGGCCGTCAGCACATACAGTGAGAGATAATAGATGAGCAGCAGAGACGCGAAAAGCGTGCTGTAGTCCGCATCGATCTCAAAAACGATATGCAGGACAACGCCGATCGAGGATGCGATGATGCTGATCAGGACCCCCTTTCTTTCCGCCCTGCCGTAGCGCGCGTACCTCAGTGTAAAAGCTCCGACAAAATAGATCACGTAAAAGAGGAACAGGAAATACGGATAATAACGTAAAATACTGTCGGCCCCTACATACAGGTTTTTCTCATCAAACCAGTAGAACAGATGCGTCCACTGTGAGGTATATAAAAGAGGCGCGCTGATGAGGATCGGCAGATAGATCAGGAATCTCCGTTTCTTCACGAATTCCGCCATTTCCATGATCCCCAGCAGGATGATGGGATGCAGCAGGTAGATCGTCGGCGTGAGGATGATCCTTGTCCAGGTCAGATAACCGACCTCCCTGAGGTAGCGTTCCACCGCCCAGAATACCGCCTCCGTAAATATGAGTATGATCACGCCCCTCGTAACGTTGATGGTCCTTCTCTTCAGGTGAACGTTGGAATACAGCATTACCCATAATCCCAGCAGTTCCGCGATCATTATATAATTTCCCAGTACCAGTGTAGCAATACTCATATCGGCCTCCCCGGGATAAAAAAGCTCTCCGTTTATCCTCCGTATAACGCTTTATATACCTGTTTTCAGCCCAGCACTCCCGGCTGAGCTTCCGCCGCATCCTTCCGGATATTCTGCGGCTGCCATACTCATTTAACGGATCCGTAATACTTTCCGTCCTTCTCCAGCTGCCTCAGGAAACGCTCTGCCTCATCCGTCAGTTCTTCCGTCAGATCCGTATCGATATCATGCCCGCAGTTTGAATAGATCACAAGCTTGCAGTGCGGCAGGCACTTTGCTGTCCGGATCATAAGCTCCGGCGTGCTGATCGGATCGTCGATCCCGCCGAGGATCAGCGTAGGCGTCTGTATGCTCTTCAGGCTCTCACACAGCTTCTCCTCCGTTTTCAGCTTCATAAGCGGCCTGCCGTAATCGATCCTTTGTTCTCTGGGATCCGCCTCAGGAAGCCCTTTCAGCCAGGCTTCACGTTCTTCGCGCCTGCGCTGTCTTGCCTCATCGTTATCGATCGGCGGATTAAAAGGCGGCGGCGAAGAGATCAGCCCCTGCATCATCATCTGCCGGTAGGACATAGCCCCTTCCGCAAGACTGTGCGGGCCGGGCACTACCGCGACGAAGCCCTTCACCCGCTCCGGATGATTCAGCACCGTATGCCAGCCGACGCCGGCTCCATGGGACGCTCCCATATAAAAAAAGTGATCCAGCCCCAGAAAATCCGCAAGGCAGATCACATCATCCGCAAATCTGTCATACCATGAATCACCGTAATCTTCTTCAACAAAAGACGAGGGCGCAAAACCGCGAAGCGTCAGATCATAGACATGATACCCCCGCTTCGCCAGTTCCTGCTGCATCCCCCGGGGATAGAAGCCCACCTGTGCCGAAATGACCACCCTGTCTCCCGTACCCAGCTCTTCATAATACAGCCTGCAGCCATCCTTCGTTTCCAGATATCCCATATCGACCCTCCCGGAGCCATAAAGCTCACACAGTCAATTATAGGACAATGCGGGCCGGGTTTCAACAGGCTTAGGAAGTACCTGTTATCCAAACAGTTTATCCGCCACCTTCTCCAGCTCCCGTCTCTCCCGTGAGTCATCATATCCGCTTTTTCTGTCATCGATCCCCTTTACCGGATCGATCGAAAACAGGCCATCACGGTTGCAGTAGAAGAATATCCTTCTGACTCCCCTGATCTTAAATCTTGCTTCCGCGTTCCCTTCCGGGTATAGCTTTATCATCTGCATATCATCCGATGAAACTGCCGCCACAAACGAAATGTAATGCTGCTTCGTCATGCTGTGGTCGATCCTCACATAATACTCGTCCTCAACACGCTCGATAAAGATCATGTGCTGCTCATCCGTCGCTTCTGCCTCCAGAGGCATGAGCCGGACACCGTGACAATGGATCTCCGCCTCGCCCATGCTGTGTATCGTATTCCCGCACAGCGGGCAGACATAGAACTTCGACCTCATCATATTTGCGGATACGTTCGCATTATGAATGGTATTGCCTGAGATCAGTTCTGTCACCGAGATCCGGAACGCCTCCGCAATTGGCTCCAGCAGGGTGATATCCGGAAGCCCTCTCGATGTTTCCCATTTTGACACGCTTTTGTCACTCACTCCCAGCTTTTCCGCCAGCTGAAGCTGTGTCATCCCGTTCTTTTCTCTCAGTTCCCTGATTACTGCGCCTGTAACATACTGGTTCATATCCGTTCTCCTCTCTTTCTGCAGGTACCGCCCCTCACATCCGTCCGGCCGCATATCGCCCGGCGACCTAAAACCTTCTTTTGCAGGACGGTGCCTCCCTTATGAAGCAATTGTAATCCGGAGTCTCTGAATATGGTACCTACGGAAAGTAGAGAACATTTCCTGTGTTCATTTACAGCCTTCTTAATCTGATCTTTGAAACAAATCCGATGTTTTTCCGAAGCTTCTCAACAGGAAAGGGCTTACCGTGCGCAGGAATGACGACTCTTATGTCTTCCCCGATAAGCTTCTTCCATGATGTTTCAAAATCAGATGTATTCCCGACCCAGATCGTGATCCTGTGTAAACTCGGCAATCCGTTCATCGCCGCATCTCCGCAGAAAACTTTTTTCCCGATCTTAAGGGATATGGAATCATCCGTATGCCCCGGGGTATCGATGATCCTGCCACCGAGCAGGGCTTCCAGCTCTTTTTTGTTACTGTCATCGATTTTTATCATACGCTCAATATTGTGCTCTTCGATCCTTGGAAAAAGATGTCTGCCCTTTCCCCACAGGGCCATCATCCTGCAGAACATATATGCCATCAGACTGCTGCACCCGCCGTCAAAGCTGTTCTGTCCTTTTCTTAAAACAGGAACGGAAGCCGGATTTATGATCACTTTAAGATCCGGGTATTTATTCATCAGCTCGTTCAGGAACCCGGCATGATCATCGTGGGCATGGGTCAGAAAAAGATAGCTGATATCCGAAAAGGAAAGCCCCATACATTACTTAAGACCGTCAAAGGGCGCCGCCGGGCAAAGGCCGCTTACGATCGGAGAAATGTTGCAGATCAGCGAATAGTAATTGCCGAATTCCGCGATATACCACTTCCCGTCATAGCATACACAGGTCATACACAGAACGTAATCCTCACCGTCTATTTCCAGTTCCATGCATACGTTTTCCATATCGCCGCCCCATTCTTTTTCTTTTCCCTTATTATGTATATTCAGTCCGGTCAGATATGTATTATCAAATTCCGATGCATCCAGATATCCCCCGATCAACATACCATCAAATCCCGGGGAAGTGTTGAGAAAATCCAGCACCGTGTCGCGCTCTTCATCATCACTGATCTTATACATAAGACCATCCATATAGTTGCGGCTCAGTTCTTCATCACCAAACCTTTCGAGCATCGCTATGATGCTCTGTCTCATAACGCCTGCGGCAATATAGGCTCTCCTGTTTTCAAGATTGATCGATTCCGCAAGCTCCGATTCAAATCCGAACAGCACAGCCAGCTGACCGCCCGTTACGTAAGCCGGTGAAAATGTAGGTGCCCTGTCATAATGTTCCTTCACACTGTAGTTTTTTTCGTAACTCTCCATGGCAAATGTGGAGACGATGCCGTCGAAATCTCCTGTTTTCAAATATTGGGCGTATGTAAAGACCGCTTCTTCCGGAGTATCATATCCCCTTCCCTCAAGTTTCGCGGCTTTGCCAGGGCCGCCTCTCAGCTGCGTGAGCACCAGAACGATCACCGCCGTCACGCAGACACCGATCACAAGACCGATCATCAGAAAAAGAAATCTGCCCGTACCCTTTTTGCGGGGTTCAGGCCCGGAAGCTCCTGCCGCGGCATTTATACCATTGCTATCCATGATCCACATCCTCCTTTTCGGAATCATTTATTCTGAAGTGATCCTCAGACTATGCTCTGCCTGTCTTCTTCACAGTCCTGCCCAAGGATTTCCTGCGCTTTCTGAAGATCATATTTCTCATGCAGCCTTTATCATGATCATTTCCATCGGCTGCTCATATCCCGGAACATCAACCACAAATCCACCGCTATCCTTATATCCAAGTTTACGATAGAAATGCTGAGCTTCCTCATCTACCTGCGTAGATGTCATCAACATTCCATA
>JAEEGL010060589.1_pt1 | contig 24706 bp, 17 predicted proteins | sample 9134231 | NCBI WGS metagenome assembly JAEEGL01 (sample SAMN16246548, study PRJNA631951) | gut metagenome | biome: gut microbiome; feature: rumen; material: fiber-attached | host: Bos | place: Iran: Karaj | collected 2018-10
CTGGAGTGTGAGGTGGAAGAGCTCAGTAGCGTTTCCGGAATCATACATTACGTTGGTGCTGAAGCTGTAGCTCTCGCCTGCCTTGAACTTGGAGCCGAGCGTGCGTGTGACGCCGTTCCACGAAGCGGTTCTGCCGGTGACGTACATGGACTTGCTGCCCTCGTAGGACTTGGAGCTGCTCGTAGCGACCTCAGCCGCACCGCGTCCCGTCCAGCCCTCAGAAGAACTCTCGAAGGTGTTGCGGAAGTAGTAGCCGTTCTCGTCAGGACCGCTCGAAGCAGGAGAGCCGCTGAGTATCTTGGAGCCGTTCGCACCGTTCCATGCCTGACGCTCGTACTCAAAGAAGTCGATGTCAGCATAGCCGCCGGTGGACTTCGTAGGATAGCTGTAGATACCGCTGCGGTAGCCCGTGAAGAGCTTGAGGTCATACGACATACTGAGCTCGGTTCCGAGCTTTGTCCAGCTGTCGCCGTCGTATGAATAGTAGAAGTTAGCCTTGTCGATGTTGTTGGAGGAGCTCATGTCGGAGCCGACAGTATTGAACTTGAAATCCACCTTGAGGTAGATCTCGTCGCCGGTCATGTTCTGCTCAGCCTCGATCTTGTTGGAGCTGCTCGCGATCTCGTCGCCGCCGTTGGTGGACATATAGATCTTCTTTGCGCCGCTGTCAGTGACGTAGACGCCGATACAGCCGTACTTGAACTGGAATGCCGAGAGACCTGCATAGTCGCCCGCCTTCATGTTGGAGGTGTCGAGCTTAATATAGCTGCTGCACGCCGGACCCTCTGTACGCATGGTGAGAGTATTTCTCGCGTTGAGGAGATTCGTGGCGATGTTCTTGTTCTTGAGTCTGAGCCAGCCGTCGCGCTCAGTAACAGACCATGCGCTGTTGTCGGGATTGTGGTTCCACTGCCACTCAAGGGCGAGGTCATCGGACGAATAGTCGAAGCTGTCGTCGCCTGCGAGATCAGTAGTACCGGAGGGGCTGATGTTCAGAGTAACGGGAGTCTTTCCGTTAACGCCCATCATCGGCCAGTCGTCCTGCCATGTTACGGGAACGAGCGAAGGGATACGTCCTACTGCGCCGTGATCCTGGAAGAGCATACCGTACCACTGTCCGTCGGGAGTTTCAACGATACCGCCCTGAGCAGTACCGCTTCCGTATGTACCTACACCGGAATCAAGGATAGTCTTGCTCTCCCAGCTGCCCGTGAGGCTCTTTGAGCGGTATACGAACTCGAGACGTCCGTGACCCGATGGCCACGCGATACCGAAAATGTAGTAATAGCCGTTTATCTTCTGGATATGCCAGCCTTCGCCCGCGAGGTTGTCGAAATTAGTCTTGAAGAGCTGCTTGTCGAGACCGCCCGACTGCCAGCCTGTCATATCAGAGTTGAACTCCTTGATGCTGCACGTTCCGCCGGAGCCGGAAACGAGGTAGTTCCTGCCGTCGTCATCGAAGAGGATAGAGGCGTCGTGGTACATACCGTTGAGCTCGACCTTGTTCCACTCGCCGCCCTCGATGTCGTCTGTGGAGTAGATGTACGACTTTCCGGTGCTGTAGCTTCCGAAGAAGACATAGAACTTGCCGGTCTTCTCGTTGTAGCGGAGGCTCGCCGCCCACTGACCCTTGCTATAGTCGTGCTTGCCGTTTTTGAGGTTCTCGCCGTCGCCCTCTGCAAGACGGTCGTAAACGTAGCCGCAGGTCTCCCATGTGACGAGGTCATTGGACTTCATAATTGGAGCGCCGGGGCTGAAATACATAGTCGTGCTGACCATGTAATAGGTGTCTCCGACGCGGATAACATCGTTATCGGGGACGTCCGACCAGATGAGAGGGTTGTTGATCGAGGAAGCAGCTGAAGTTGAGAGGAGCAGCCGCTGAGAGGAATTCTGCGGAAGTGCGGATCCAGCCGCCGAAACAGCGACTGCTGAGAGGACCGCTCCCGCAGTGATTCTTTTGAACAGATTCATGATTGTGACCACCTTTCGTTGCGTTCAAAATTTATTAATATTATTGTACACTTTTTCATCACATCAATACAACTACTAATTTGCATAAATGGTGTATAATTTGAAGATAATATAAAAACCTGAACACATTGTTCAGGTTTTTTGGTCAATATTGTCCGGAGTCTTGCAGCAGGCGGCACAGAAAACCTCCGCCACTCCGGCATTGATGAGTACTTCCGCAAGCTCCGCGAGAGTGCTTCCGGTGGTGCATACATCGTCAAGGAGAAGTACACGTTTTCCGCGTATCAGCGTGGGTTCAGGCACGTTGAACGCCCCCGCGAGATTGCGCATACGCTCTTCCCTGCCGAGCCTTTTCTGGGGCAGCGTAAGACGTATCTTCTCCGCCGCGCAGATCACCGGGATACCCGTTATCCTGCTGACCTCGCGTGCGATGAGCTCAGTCTGATCGAAGCCGCGCTTCCTGCGGTCTGACTTATGCAGCGGTACAGGTACGATAACGTCGATATCGCGCGATATTCCGGCACTTACGAGCCTGTCCGCGAGCTCTCCTCCGAGGGCGTAGGCAGCGTTCCCGCCGATACCGTCCTTCAGCAGCATGACCGCCGGGGAAACGTGCCCGTCGTACTCAAAAGCCGCAATAAATCCCGAAGAACCGGCGATCAGCGTCTCCCCTGAGTACGGAGTGAGCTTCGCGGTGCAGTCCGGACAGAACCTGTCCTGTGCGCCGATGACCTCCCCGCATACCGGGCAGCGGTTCGGGAAGAAAATATGGAGTATAGTCCGCTTGGTCGACACTTTCATGATTCAAAAGTACATATACAGCTGACATTTTATCATGCCGTTGTAGAGCTTACGTCGCTTGCGCGCGTTCGCACCGAAGAACGACTCGAACTGCTCGTGCGGCGAGATGATGTAGCTCTGCCTGCCGCCGCCCTTGCCGAGGACGCGCCCCATTTTCCGGTAGATGTCCTCCGCCTCGCGCAGTTCGAGGAGTCTCTCGCCGTAGGGCGGATTGCAGATAACGACCGAATTTTCAGGCTGTTTAAAGCTCGCGATGTCAGCCTGCTCTATCTTCATGCGGGACTTTATCCCTGCCTTGTGTGCGTTATCGAGGGTGAGCGCCACCGCCGCGTCGTCGATGTCGGAGCCTATGCCCTGAAACTTCGCTGTACGGTCAACGCTGTCTATCGCGCGGGTACGCTCCTCGCGCCACACAGAACCGTCTATGCAGCCCCATTTTTCGGCAGCGAACCGCCTGTTGATACCGGGCGCGATGTGCAGAGCCTTGAACGCCGCCTCGATGAGCAGCGTACCGCTCCCGCAGAACGGGTCACAGACGACCGTGTCCGGACGCACGCGGGCGAGGTCTATGATACCAGCCGCGAGGGTCTCCTTGATAGGTGCAGCGTTGGAATTGCGCCTGTAGCCGCGCTTGTGCAGACCCACCCCGCTCGTGTCGAGGTATACGGTCGCCACGTCCTTGAGTATGCTGAACTTTATCTGCACGGGGGCACCGGTCTCCTCGAACCAGCTTATCCCGTACTTTTCCTTCAGACGCTCGACCGCCGCTTTCTTCACGATCGACTGGCAGTCCGGAACGCTGTGCAGCGCGGAATTCAGCGAATAGCCCTTGACCGGGAATGCATCCTCCCTGCCGATGAATTCCTCGAGCGGGAGCGCCTTTACCCCCTGGAACAGCTCCTCGAAGGTCTCCGCACGGAACTCGCCGAGCTCTATCAGCACGCGCTCCGCCGTAGACAGGCAGATATTAGCACGGGCGACGATATTTCCGTCGCCCGTGAAGCTGATCTTGCCGTCGCTGACCGTCAGGTCAGTTCCGCCGATCTTGATTATCTCATACTTTAGCACGCTCTCCAGCCCGAAATGACACGGGCAGCAGAGCCTCACTGTGTTATCCATGGTTCACCTTACCATTCTTCGACGTCGCCGTACTCAGGCGGTACATACGGTTCTTCACCGCCGCCACCGGCTTCTTCACCGCCGCCGGCTTCCTCGCCGCCGCCACCGGCTTCTTCACCGCCGCCGGCTTCCTCGCCGCCGCCCTGCTCTTCGCCGCCGGCTTCTTCGCCGCCGCCCTCGGGTGTATCGGACGGATCAGGAGCAACGTAGTGGCTGCCGTCGCAGACAGGAGCATTAGTGGACTTCCAGTAGCCGGTCACGCCTCTCGGGCAGTTCGAGCCGGCTATCATACCCGTACTGTCACACATCGCAGCCGAGATGACAGAGGGCACGTTCTCGAAGTCCGCGGGAGTGTTCTCGAAATGCGTATCAGCGTACTCGCCGATAGCGTTGTACCATATCCTCGCCGAGTGGATAGTATACGGGAGCTGCAGGTATTCGTTGTTGTACTTGTAACCGATAGTGATACCGCTTACGAAATCGCGTGTCATGCCGACGAACGTGAGGTTCCACCAGTTCTCGGAGGTACCGGTCTTGCCGCATACGACCTTGTTCTGGAGCCTTGCGTCGGTACCTGTACCAGCCTCAACGACATTCTTGAGCAAACGGTTCATGACGTATGCAGTCTCCGCGGAAACAGCCTCACGCGGGTTGCCGTCGTTCTGGTAGATGACTCTGTGGTTGCTGTCCTCTATCTTGGTGATGATGTGTGCATCGTTATACATACCCATATCCGGATTGCCGTAGGGCAGGTAAGCATTTACAAGGTTCTCAAGGGTTATACCTGTATGAAGGTTACCGATCGAGAGCGGCGACATACTTACGTCGTCCGGGTAATCGAGCTGCATACCCATTTTCTCCGTCGCAAAGTCGTAAACCGCCTGCGGTGTCAGCGTCTGACAGAGCTGAGCAGGGAGGGTATTGAACGAGCGCTGGAGGAAGTAGTAGACCTTGTAGGAATTGTGCGAGATCGAGATATTTCCGTCAGTCGTGTAGTTTGAAGGCCACGGTTTGCCCTCGACCTCCATACACGGTTCGTCCTTGAAGGTCGAGCCCCAGTGGATATAGTCGGTCTCGAGCGCAAGTCCGTAGGTCGTGATAGGCTTAACGGTCGAACCGATAGCTCTCGGCTCGTCAACGGCATAGTTGGTGACGAGGGAGTCCTTCTTCTCGCCGACCTCGCCGACAACAGCCTTTACAGAGCCGTCGTAGTTGAGCGCTATGAACGCAACGTGCGGCTGGTATTCCTCTGCCTCGCCGTCTCCGTCGATATCGACCCACTTCGTAACAGTTCCCGCATCAACGAGGTTGTTCAGATCGAGGAACCTCTCACTGACGTAGTTCTGCATATCGCGGTCGATAGTGGAATATATCTTGTAGCCGCCCTTGTTTATGCGGCGCAGAGCCTCATAGAAGTCGATGTTGAACTGCTCCATGAAGAAGTCGGCAGCCTCGAAGTACATCGCGTCTACCTCCCACGAATAAGCGGAAAGCGACTGCTCGAGCTCCTCTGCCGCGTCCTCGGGGTGCATAGCGAGGTATTCCGGGGAATCGGTGTAGATTATGGGAGTATTGAGGTACTCCTGATACTCGTCGAAGGTTATCGCGCCGTTGTCGTACATCTTGTAGAGAACGTAGTGCTGACGCTCGACGTTGTTTGCGCGTCCGTCAACGATTATATTGCCGTCCTCGTCCTCTGTCTCAACGAAGGGACCGTAGTACTGCGGGCTCTTGGGGATAGCTGCAAGGACAGCCGCCTCGGGGATAGTGAGCTCGCTGACGGTCTTTCCGAAGTAACGGTTGGACGCGAGCTGGATGCCGTTGATAGGTCCGCCGAAGCCGATGAAGTTGAGGTACTCCTCGAGTATCTCGTCCTTGGAGTAGGTCTTCTCGAGCTGCATAGCGCGGAAGATCTCGCGGATCTTACGCTGCGGGGAGGGGTCCTTATCGCCGGTGACGTTCTTGATGAGCTGCTGGGTGATAGTCGAACCGCCCTGCTCTGTGTCGTAGAAGTGCAGGAACATATTCGCGAACGCCGAGAATGTACGCTTGTAGTCAACGCCGTCATGCGAATAGAAACGCTCGTCCTCGGTGCACACGAATGCGTCGCGGACGTGCTGTGGTATCTCGTCGATAGATACGGGGATACGCTGAACGTCAGTCTTCTGCCTGAGGAGGATAACGGTCTTCTCATCGCCGTTCTCGTCATGCTCGACGCCGTAGAAGATCGTATCCGAGCCGGATTCGAGCTCCGAGAGCGTTATCGTTGAAGCCTCGTCCATGAAGTCAAGGACGTAGACGGTCAGGGCAGTCGCAACGATAGTACCTGTGATTATGCACACGAGGAACAGCGACAGCAGCGTTGTGACGATAACGGTCACAAGCTTCTTGAATATCCTGAACGCGAGGCTGTGTTTCTTCTTTTTCTTCTTTTTGCCGTTCTTGCCGGCGGACTTCTTCGGGGGCTCATTTCCGGGGAAGGGCTGCATGGCAGCAGGGGCAGCAGTGTGCTGTCCGTCCGCCTCCGGGAAGGGCATAGCAGCGGCATCAGCAGCGGGCTGAGCGTCCGCTCCCTGCTCCGGAACGGCAGGTGTTTCGTTCACCTCCGGCGCAGACTCGGGCTGCTGAGCTGCGGGCTCCTCAGGAACTGGCTGAGCTCCGCTGAAAATGTTTTCGTCCATATCTCAAACGCTTCCGCAAAAGCGCGGGAGCTGCTCCTTTCTGATAGCATAAGGGCATAAATATACACATTAATTATAACACACTTTCAGTGCGATGTTAAGCCCCTTTCCTAAAAAACGGCAATTTGTATAATATCCGTGCCGCGGGCAACAATAAATACAGCAAATCGGCAAGGAGGCGCTGTATGAACAGGACAGGCAGCATGAAGATATTTTTTATACTTTTTACCGCACTTACGGTGTCCGGCTTTATCGTGATATGCACGCTCGGACAGGTCGTCCGTCACGAACGCGTCGAAGCGAAGCTGAGCGCAGTCTACAGCAGCGAGCCGGAGCCGCCCGCAACGATAGTCCGCGAGTACGACGGGCGGGTGTGCGTCTTCATCGGAGATAGCACCGCTCCCTACCGAACCCTCGACATCGACGTATCGCTTCTCTCCGACTACGACCGTCAGATGCTCAGAAGGGGCGTAGTCATGGAGTCCGACGAGGAGCTCGCGCGCTTCATCGAAGACTTCTCAACGTGAGCCCTTTTTCTTCTTTTTCCGCACCGAGAACCCGAAGTCCCCGAGCTTCCGCCCGAGGGCAAAGTACTCCCCGTGCGCGTATGCGGCAAGTCCGCACTGCTGGAGGTTGAGCTTGCCCTTACTGTCGATGTAGCGCTCATCGACGTCTATCCCCACTATCTCCGCGAGGAACATCGTGTGCGAGCCGAGCAGTTTGCTCTCGGTCACGCGGCATTCAAGGCTGACCGGACACTCTGCTATCACCGGCGCCGAGACCTCATGAGCCAGCTCCGCGTGGAAGCCGCAGTGCGCGAGCTTGTCCACGTCACGTCCGCTGCGCACGCCGCAGAAGTCCACCTCCCTGCACATCGCGGAGGTAGTCAGATTTATCACGAACTCCCCCGAGTCCCTGATGAGGTCGTGGGAGTAGCGCTCCGGGCGCACCGATATATATGTCATCGGCGGACGTGTGCAGACTATCCCCGTCCAGCCTATCGTGAGCACGTTGGGCTTCTCGACAGTCCCGCACGAAACGAGCGCAGCCGGCACCGGAGCGAGCAGAGCACTCCCCTTCCAGAATTGTTTTGCCATAGGGTACCTCCTTATGAAAAGCGGGACAGCTCAGGGCTGTCCCGGTATCTTACTGGTTAAGCTGGTTTGTAACGACCTCGATCGCCTTGTTGAGCTGATCGTCAACGCCCTCCCCGGTGTCCTCCACCTGATATTCGGGAGTGAGACCCACTCCGTCGTAGCAGTCGGAAACAGACGTGCTGTACTCAGCGACTGTCAGTATCACAGCGCCGCCGTTCTCGAACTCGGTGGTCTCCTGCATAACGCCCTTGCCGTAGGTCGTCATGCCGACGAGCTTAGCCTTGCCGAAGTCTCTCAGCGAAGCCGCGAACAGTTCTGCGGCACTGGCGGTCTTCTCGTTCACGATGATGACCATAGGCATCGACAGCTCGTTGGGGTCGGAGTAGACTATAGTCTCTGTGTGACCGTCCTTGTACTCAGCGGTCGCGATGACTCCCTCCGGAAGGAGCGGGTCAAGGCATTCCTCAAGTGCTGAGAGCAGTCCGCCGTTGTTGCCGCGGAGGTCGAAGATCATCGCCTTCGCGCCGTTCGTGGTCAGGCGCTCGAGCACCTCGATGAACTGCTGCGGGGTGTTCTGCTTGAAGGACTCTATCCTGATATATCCTACGTAATTCGCGAGCATCTCGCCGGTCACAGTCGTGACCTCTATCGAGCGGCGTGTGAAGGTGTAATCTGTATCGACGCCGTCCCTGCGGATGGTGAGGGTGATGCTCGAACCCTCAGTGCCCTGCATAGCTTCAAGAGCCGAAGCAAAGCCTATATTCATGACGTCAACGCCGTCCACGCGGGTGATGATGTCTCCCGGGCGCAGACCCGAGTCCGCAGCGGGTGAATCCTGCTGGATATCGGCGATACGGACATATCCGCTCTCGTCTGCCGCGAGGGTAAGACCGAGGCCTACGAACTCGCCGGCATTGTCGGTCTTTTCGCTGATATACTCCTCCGCGCTGAGGTATCTGGAGTACTTATCGTCAAGTCCCGCGACGTACCCCTTGAGGATACCGTCGCTCAGCTCAGTCTCGTCGATATCGCCGTAGTAGTTCTCCCTGACGAACGAATCGAGCACCTGCAGTGAGCTGTACTTCTTCGCCTTCTCGTTGACGTCCACGACCTTCTTGTTGAAGCTCTGGAGCGTGAAGAAGGAGGTCAGTATGAACGTCACCGCGGAAGCTATGGCAATAAGGCTCAGAGCAAGTCCGAGGGTGATCTTTTTATTCATTTTGTATCATCGCTTTCCTGGTACTAACAAAAGCCGGGCAGTTCTGGAACTGCCCTGTATCTTTTCTTTTACGGGCTGACATAGCCCATAGGGTCGACTCTCACGCCGCCGACGTATATCTCGAAGTGGAGATGATCGCCGGTAGACCAGCCTGTGGAGCCGATATAGCCGATGACCTGTCCCTGCGATACATACGAACCGTAGGACACCGCAACGCTCGCGAGATGACCGTAGAGCGTAGCTGTTCCGTCGTCGTGGGAGATCATGACGTAGTTGCCGTATCCTCCGCCGCAGCCGCAGCTCGAGGTCTTTGCCCAGTCGTGGGTGCAGTTGGTGTTGAGCCTTGTTACTGTACCGCTCTTAGAAGCAGTGCAGGCACCGCCGTGGATACCGGCATCGCCGATGTCTATTCCGCCGTGGAGCGAACCCCAGCGGTAGCCGTAGTAGCTCGAGATGTATGAGAAACCGGGAGCCGGCCATGCAAAGCCGTCGATATTTGTTGCCGACGGGATATACACAGGATCCGAGGGCTCTGTAGCAGAGCCGGTGTTGTTCTGTTCGGCAGCCTGCTGACGTGCAGCCGCCTCAGCCGCGAGCCTTGCAGCCTCTGCAGCAGCGGCAGCTCTCTGAGCCTCAGCCTCGATCTCAGCCTGCTCAGCTGCGAGGGCAGCGTTGTCAGCCTCGAGGGCGGCAACGTCCTGCTGGAGCATTTCCTGCTCTCGTGCGAGACGGTCTATCTCGTCCTGAGTGTTCTGCATAGCCTCGTTATAGGTCTCGAGGGTGGCAGCCTTATCGGCTTTGCGTGCCTCAAGGTCGATGATCTTAGCATCGTAAGTGACCTTCTCCTGCTGGAGGTCGGACTTTGACTTCTCAATGTTCTCGATGTCCGCGAGTATCTCGTTGATGAGGGTCTCATCGTAAGCCGCTATGCGGTTGACCATCTCGACCTTCGCCATCATGTCGTAGAAGCTCGTCGAACCGAGCAGCACCGCCGAAAGGTTCTCGTTTCCGGTGACGTACATATCGTACACGCGCTGCTTGAAGAGGTCAACGTTCGCATCTATCTGAGCCTGCTGGTCGATGATGTCCTGATCGAGCTGAGCGATATTAGCCTCAGCGGCGTCGATCTCCTGCTGGATAGTCTCGAGCTCGGTGTTCAGGAGGTCGATATTGCTCTGGATAAGGGTTATCTGCTCGTAGAGCGTAGCCTGATAAGCCTGCTCGTCAGCCTTTGAGCCCTCGAGCGAGTCTATCTGTGTCTGGAGCTCGGCGATCTTGGCATTGTTCGCCTCACGCTCCTCCTCGATCTGAGAGATCGTCTTTGCAGCGACCGGAGTCTCAGAGGACGGCGCGGGGTAGAACGCAACGGCGCCGGCAGACAGTGCCAGACAGGCAATGTATGACGTTATTTTTCTGATAAAATGTATTCTACTCATAACAAAGCTGCGAAATGCAGCCTGCACTCCTTTCGTAAGGCGGCGGTCGTCAGACGTCTATGTGCTTTCTCGTACTGATAACGCTTCCGAGTGCTCCCACGAGCGCTCCCGCGACGACGTACGAGATGAGGACGTAGATCCTTATCTGTCCGAACGGTATGATACTGTCGATACCGAGGACGGTCATAAGGTAGGTCTGTCCCTTCATAACGTTGTAGATAGAGCGGTATACCGCCCATGTTATGAAGAATCCGCCGACACCGGCAACGAAGCCGGTTATCATGCCCTCAACGAAGAAGGGCATTCGTATGAAGGCGTTGGTCGCGCCGACATACTTCATTATCTGTATCTCTTCGCGGCGCGCGAAGACGCTCGCCTTGGTCGTATTCGATATCATTATCATCGAAACTATCGCCAGCGCGAGGACTATCGCTCCCGCGATGATGGATACGACCTTTCTCAGTTCTCGCAGGAACTCTGCGAGCTGAGGCGATGAAGTCGCGCTCTGGACGTGCGTGATAGCCAGTATCTTTGCGGAGGTATCGTCTATCCTGTCGTTGTTGGTGACAGTAACGCTGAAACCGTCCGGCATGAAGCTCGCATCATCGCCGATGTACTCATTGAAGATCTGCTCAGCGTTGGGGTACTTTGCCCTCTGCGAAGCGAGAGCGTACTCCTTGGAGCGGAACTCCACAGTCTCGACGTTATCGAGGCGCCTTATCGACTTCTCGATGTCCGCGATCTGGTCCTCGGTGGTGCCGAGATCGAGCAGCACTGCGATCTCGTTCTGTGCGCCGAGTCCCACTATCATGGAATTCATGTTGACGTAGAACAGCACCGACGCTCCCACGAGTATCAGCGAAATGAGCAGCACGCAGAACGTCGCGAAGGTCATCATCTTATTTTTCCATATATTCTCCACGCCCTGATCGGCGAGGTACTTGAATCCGCTCAGCTTCATTCCGCATCCCTCCTTGAAGGTCCGCTTATCGCGGCAATGAGGTCGTCTGCGGACATTTCGCTGACGTCCGGCTTCTGAGAGTTCTCAGAGCCCTCATTTACTATGAATTCCTCAGTTAATACCGACTTGTAGGTATTTCTCTCCTCCTGGGGCTCTTCAGCATATACAGCCTCCTCAGCGGGAGCGGGCTCGGCAGCCACAGGCTGTTCGGCAGCGTATTCCTCGTTCTCGCCGAGCATCACCTCGTCGAAGACTATCTCGCCGTCGGTGATATTGATGATACGTCCGCCGAAGTGACGAACAAGGTCGTGCTCGTGCGTTACCATGAGTATCGTCGTGCCCTGATCGTTGATGCCCTTGAGGAGCTCGACTATCTCATACGAGAGCTCGGGGTCGATATTTCCCGTAGGCTCGTCGGCGATGATGAGCTGCGGATCGTTGACGAGTGCGCGGGCTATCGCCACACGCTGCTTCTCGCCGCCGGAGAGCTCATCGGGGTAGGAATTGGTCTTAGCGTGGAGTCCCACAAGGCTTATAACGTAGGGAACTCTCTTGCGTATGTACTTGATCGGAGCGTCAATGACGCGGAGCACGAAAGCGATGTTCTCGTAGACGGTCATAGACGGTATGAGGCGGAAGTCCTGGAACACGAAGCCGAGCGTGCGGCGGAATTCCGGTATCTTGCGTTTCTTGAGCTTGCTGAGGTTATAGCCGTTGACGGTGACAACGCCGCTCGTCGCGTCTATCTCCTTGAGCAGCAGCTTTATCATGGTGCTTTTTCCCGCACCCGATGAACCTACAACGAAGGCGAAGTCGCCGTCGTTGATGCGGAGGCTGACGTTGTTGAGCGCGTCAACACCGCTCGAATAGGTCACCGATACGTTTTTAAGCTCTACCAAAAAATTACACCTTCCTTAAGATCGGAGCTGTCCGGGAGCATAACTCCCGCAGTTCATCAGAACTTGACCGGATTAGCGGACAGATACTTCTTTACCATGAGGGCTATCTTGAAGATGATAGCGTGGTCGAACTCGCGGAGGTCGAGTCCTGTCAGCTTCTTGATCTTTTCGAGTCTGTACACGAGAGTATTTCTGTGTACGAAGAGTTTTCTTGATGTCTCGGATACGTTCAGGTTGTTCTCGAAGAACTTCTGGATAGTGAAGAGGGTCTCGTGGTCGAGGGACTCAATGCTGCCCACCTTGAACACCTCGTGGAGGAAGGTCTCGCAGAGAGTTGTGGGGAGGTGGTAGATGAGACGTGCGATACCGAGGTTATCGTAGCTGACGATCACCTTGTCGGTGTCGAACACCTTGCCGACCTCAAGAGCCATCTGAGCCTCCTTGAAAGAGCGAGCGAGGTCCTTGACGCCAACAACGGCAGTACCGATACCAACATTTACGCGGGTGTAGAACTCGCTGCTGAGGGTATCAGCGATAGAGCGTGCGAGCTTTTCGAGGTCCTTGGAATCGAGAGCGCTCTTGAGCTCCTTTACGAGAACGATGTCGCTCTCGGTGATGTTGAAGACGAAGTCCTTGTTCTTGTCCGGGAAGAGGTTCTGGATAACATCGTAAGCGGAGATGTCGTTCGCGGAGATGATCCTGATGAGGAAAACAGCGCGGCTGATCTCAGCATTGAAGTGCAGCTCACGAGCCTTGATGACGATATCGCCGGGGAGCACGTTGTCGAGGATAACGTTCTTGATGAAGTTGTTCCTGTCGTACTTCTCGTCGTAGTACTGCTTGATGTTGGACAGAGTGATAGCGAGTATGCTCGCATACTTAGCCGCAGCGTCGTCAACGCCCTCCACGAAGACTGCATAGTCGGGCTTTACTCGCGAGCCGAAGGGCTTGTAGGTGAAGCCGTCACGGATGAAGATGTCGTGGGAATCGCTGAGGTCGAGCGACACGAACTCGTTGGTAGTGCCAACGCGGGTAAGGTCGCTGCACGCAATGATCGTAGCAGTCTCGTCAACTACGCCGATGGTAGCGTCGATGGTGTCGCGCATCTGATGAACTAATCCCTGAAATAATCTGTTTGACATGATAAAATCCCTTCTCTTTCGATTTTTAAAAATTATTCGAGTGGATTTCCAAGAGAACTTATTACAAATTGTAACACATTTTTGCGGTTTGTTTGTTAACAAATTGTGAACTTTCGTCTCAAAACCCACATTAGTACCAATTTTTACCGTTGGAAATTGTCGGAAACCGACAAGCCGAAAGTTTTTGCTGTAACCGAATCGTAACTATTACATCTTCTCCGGAGCGTCGATGTTCAGCATGGAGAGGACGTTCCGCAGAGTCTGACGTACTGCGATGCTCAGGAGGATACGCGCCTTCTTGAGCTCCTCGTCGGGAGCGTTCTTCACAGGACACGAATCGTAGAACCTGTGGAAGAGCGTCGCGAGGTCTATCGCGTACTTCGTCATCTTCGCGGGATCGTAGTACTTCGCCGCGAGGTCTACCTCCTTCGGGAGCGAAGCGAGGTGACGTATCAGCTCGATCTCATGCGGCGTGCTGAGCAGCGTGAAGTCCGCGCTGTCCGGAACGCTTATGCCCTCCGACGCGAGATTCGCCAGCAGGCTGCATATCCTCGCGTGCGCGTACTGAACATAGTACACAGGGTTCTGCGAGGACTTCTCGACTGCGAGGTCGAGGTCGAACTCGAACTGCGAGTTTGCCTCGCGGAGGTTGAAGTAGAAACGTGCTGCATCTATCGGTATCTCGTCGAGCAGCGTAACGAGCGTTATCGCCTTGCCGCTGCGCTTGGAGAGCTTTACGACCTCACCCTGACGGACGAGCCTTACCATCTGCATGAGCACCACATCGAGCTTGCCGGCGTCAACGCCGAGCGCAGTGAGTGCGGATTTCAGCCTCGGGACATATCCGTGGTGATCTGCGCCGAGAACGTTTATCGCCTTGTCGAAGCCGCGTGTCACGAGCTTGTCGTAGTGGTACGCGATATCGGGTACAACGTATGTGGGAACACCGTTCGCGCGGACGAGCACGAAGTCCTTGTCCACGCCGAAGTCTGTCGCCTTGAACCATGTCGCTCCCTCAAGCTCATATGTGTGACCTGTCTCGCGGAGCTTGTCCACGATGCGCATCGTCTCGCCGCTCGCATGGAGAGTGCTCTCACGGAACCAGTTATCGTAAACTATGCGGTACTTCTTGAGGTCGCGCTCGAGACCTTCTATATTAATGGGAAGAGCGTACTCTACGAGCGCTGCCTTGCGCTCCTCCTCGGAGACATTCTGGAGCTCAAAGAGGTGCTGCTTGTAGTAATTGGCAGCGTGCTCGATGATGTCCGTACCGAGGTAAACGTCCTCCGGCATCGCGAACTCCATACCCTCTCCGGACAGCTCATAGATGTCCTTCGCGAGCTTCTCGGTATCGCCGCCGCAGTCGTAGATGAGCTGCTGTCCGCGCTCGGAGCAGAGCTGCATATATCTGAGCGAGAGCGACCTTCCGAACTTGTCTATCTGGTTGCCGGCATCATTGACGTAGAACTCGCGTTCTGCGTGGTAGCCAGCCCACTGGAGCACACTCGCGAGACAGTCGCCGATAGCGCCGCCGCGTGCGTTACCGATGTGCATGGGACCGGTCGGATTCGCGGAGACGAACTCGACGAGTATCCGCTTGCCGGCGCCGGTCTGGGTCTTTCCGTAGTTTTCCTTCTCTTCAAGGACATTCTCCACGACGTCCGCGAACCACTTGCGTCCGAGGAAGAAGTTCATGAAGCCCGGACCCGCTACCTCAGCCCTCTCGAAGATCGTGCCGCTGAGCTGGACGTTCTCACAGATGAGCTCCGCTATTCTGCGGGGCGGCATTCTGAACGCCTTTGCGCACACCATAGCGGTGTTGGCGGCGAAATCTCCGTGGGACTTATCCGCGGGTATCTCGATGTTGAAGTCGGGTATCGGTTCAGCGGGGAGCTCCTGACGGGCCACGAGTGAGCCGAGCGCGTCCATTATGAGCTCACGGAGCTGCACGGACGCCTGTTTGATGAGGTCTGCCATATTTTTCTGTATCCTTTCTTCAGTGCGTATCCTGCACGGTCATGATTATCTCGTTGTCCGAAAGATAGGACGAATTGAGGTCAAGAGTGTATTTGAGGTAGAGCCTGCCGTCCTTTTCGATGGTGTTGTCTATCGCATGGGTGTAGACGCCTATCTGGAGGTTCCCGTAGGGGGTACCGTACTGGCAGAAGTGCTTGCGCCCTATCTCGAGCGACAGCACCGAATTCGCTGTACCCTTTCGCGTTATCGAAGCATTACGGCTGTTGTCCACCTTAATGGTGGTCACCGAGCCCTCGAAGCCGGTCGCGGAGGTATCCTCGTAGGAGATGATGTCCCAGCCGTTCTCCTTCACGAGGCTTGCCCGCGTGATGAGCTCCGTCCTGCTTTGTTCGTTGTCCTGCCACTGTATGCTGGTCAGGTTTATCATCACATTTTTCTTCAAGCCTGTCACCTTAGTAATTCTTCTCGGCATTCTCGAGAGCCGTCTCAAGGAGCTTGTCGATGAGGTACGGCAGCGACATACCGAGGTTTTCCATGAGCTTGGGGTAAACGCTGTTGCCGCGCAGTCCCGGAGCCGTGCCTATCTTGTTCAGCAGGAGCTTTCCGTCGTCGGTAAGGAAGAAGTCTATCCTCGCCATGCCCTTGCAGCCGAGCGCCTTGTACGCTTCAACGGCGGTCTCGCGGATCTGGTTCATCTGCTCCATGGGGAGCTCAGCCGGTATCACGAGGTCGTCGCCGGAGCTGGAGTTGACAACAGTGGGGTCGTAGACCTTCCCGACGGACATTATCTCGCCGATGAGCGACGAGAACGGCGAATCGTAGCCGAACACAGCCGCCTCGAGCTTGCGTGCCCTGACGTATTTTTCGATCACGACCTTGTTGTCGTGGGAGAATGCGATCTTCACAGCCGAGATGAGCTGCTCGAGGTCATCAGCGACATTCGTGCCGAGGCTGCACCCGCTGTTCGCAGGCTTTACCGCGAGCGGGAAGCCGAGCTCCTCCGCGACGCTGCCGCATATCTCCTCAATGCGGTTGATCTCGCGCTGGGTTATGAGCTTCCAAGCAGCGGTCTCGATGCCGTAGTCATCGAGGACCATATGTGTGTGCGATTTATCCATACACGACGCCGCCGCGAGCAGTCCGCAGCCGACATACGGTATCCCCGCGAGGTCGAGCAGACCCTGTATCGTGCCGTCCGCGCCCTTCTTTCCGTGCACTACCGGGAACACGACGTCGATACGTCTGACGGTCGCCTCACCGTTCTCGAGGGTGATGATACCGCGGTGTATGGGGTCGGGTGAGAGTATGGCTGAGGTGCAGTCGGGATTCTGGTCCCACTCGCCGGAGAGTATCTCCGAGACATCGCCCGGAAAATAGAGCCACCTGCCCTTTTTAGTAATGCCTATGCAGATCACCTCGTACTTGTCCGTTGGGATATTCGAGATGACCTCCGCCGCTGAAGCGAGGGAGAGATTGTACTCGGGGGAAGTGCCTCCGAAGATGACTGCTGCCTTGATTTTTGCCATGATTTACTCCTTAAGTCTTTTCTCGCTCCGCCGCCGGCTGCGGAAAAACAGTGCATTCTGCGCCTTGGAAATTTTCACGAACCGGTCTGCTGAGCAATCGTCAATTTCAAGTATCAATATATTTTATCACATTTCACAAAAAACTGCAAGTATTTTTTGCTAAAATGCAGAAAAAGAAGAGCAAATTCGCAACACCCGCGCATTGCGGACAATTTTCAACATATGATTTTGTGTATATTGACGTTAAAAAGAGGACTTATCGTGAGTTTGCACAAAAAAGACTTTGTTTATAATGACGAAGGCAGCGTGACGCTTCACCCAAGCACGCTGCCGCTCGCAAGCTCGCTCACTCTCATTGAAGACGTTACTCTCACATCGCATACGGAACATTTGTTGAACGCATTTCAACAATGGGATCCCAAAGGGTCGACTGACCCTTTGGCGGGGTGTGGGGCAGCGCCCCACGAAAACCGAAAGGCGCTCTGCAAGAGAGATCGTCCCCTTCTTCCGCCTTAAAACGCCTTCCCTGCGATCGGTGACGGCCGCACGATAGGTCACGCCCCTGTTGAGGTCGTCCCTCTGGAAGGTCGTTATATATCCCCCAACATCTTGACACACTCCCGCAGAAGTGGTAATATTATACCATAAATAAGTAAAGGAGAGATCCTCATGTATCAGTTCAACGCACAGGAAACCCTCGACAGGCTCGTTAAGTGGGTGCAGGACTACTTCGCCGCAAACGCTTCCCCGACAACCAAAGCCGTTATCGGGATCTCCGGCGGCAAGGACAGCTCAGTCTCAGCTGCGGTCTGTGTCAGAGCGCTCGGCAGGGACAGAGTAATCGGCGTGCTCATGCCGCAGGGCGAACAGGCGGACATCAGCTACAGTCACCTTCTTGTCGATACGCTTGGTATCGAGCACCACGTCATCAATATCGGCAGCACAGTCAGCTCCTTCATGAATGAGCTCGGCAAGGCGATGGAGCCCTCCGAGCAGGCGAAGGTCAACACCCCCGCCCGTATCCGCATGGCGACCCTCTACGCAGTTTCAGCCTGCGTTGGCGGACGTGTCGTCAACACCTGCAATCTCTCCGAGGACTGGGTAGGCTACTCCACTAAGTTCGGTGATGCCGCCGGAGATTTCTCTCCCATTTCGTCACTCACAGTCACCGAGGTATTACAGATCGGCGAGCTGCTCGGACTCCCCCGCGAGCTTGTCCATAAGGTCCCGATAGACGGACTCTGCGGTAAGACCGACGAGGAGAACCTCGGCTTCAGATACGCCGACCTCGACCGCTATATCCGCGGTCTCACCGACCTCTCTGATATGCCCGAGATCAAAGAAAAGATCGACCGTATGCACCGCAATAACCTCCACAAGCTCCAGCTCATGCCGAAATTCGAACTGTAACAAAAAACGCGAAAGCGATACTTCCCGCAGCGGGAGGTATCGCTTTTTGTGTTATGTCCGGGACTGTCATTCCTTCTTTGTCCCGCGGATACTGCGCCCCTCGTCATAGGTGTCGAGGAAGTGGTGGTACTCGTCCCCGATGTGGTAGGAGATGAGCGTTTGCAGGTTGACGTTCTCCACGCTGCGGAAGATGTGCTTATCGACGTCGGGGTCGGTCTCACGCAGCTTCCTTATCAGAGCCTTGACCTCCTGCCGCTTGGACACTCCCTGATACTCCTCCATCGCGGCACGCTCGGTGAACCTGCACGCGCACTGGATAAAGCTCAGCCCGTTGACCTGCGCCCACTCGATGATATGCCGCTCCTTGACGAGATACAGCGGGCGTATCAGCTCCATTCCCGCGAAATTCTCGCTGTGGAGCTTGGGCATCATGGTCTGTGTCTGAGAGCCGTAGAGCATGCCCATGAGTATCGTCTCGACGACGTCGTCGAAGTGATGCCCGAGAGCTATCTTATTGCAGCCGAGCTCCTGTGCATAGCGGTAGAGCCACCCCCGCCGCATTCTCGCGCAGAGGTAGCAGGGGTTGTTCTCTATCTTCACGACGGCGTTGAATATCTGCGTATCAAATATCTTTACCGGGATGCCGAGACGCTCGGCGTTGTCGATTATCTTCTGACGGTTAGCAGGCGTGTAGCCGGGATCCATGACGAGGTACTCAGCCTCGAACGGCACCTTGCTGTAGCGCTGCAGCCGCTGCATACACTTCGCGAGGAGCATGGAGTCCTTCCCTCCGGAAATGCACACCGCAATGCGGTCACCGGGCTGGATCAGCTCATAGTCCTTTATGCCGCGGAGGAATTTCGACCATATTATCTTCTTGAATTCACCCACGAGGGAGTTCTCGTAGCTGTCGGGTATTATCATATCTGCACTCTTTTCATAGCTTTTTGGTATATTATACACCCAAAACCTTCTCCTGTCAATCGCGGAGCAGCCTCGGTGATTATTGACAATTCAGACGGTCTGTGATATAATATTTTTATCAATTATTGCCCCGCCGATTAAACTTTGCCAAAAAGGCAAAGACAGAAAGGAAATCCATCAAGGAAGATAAGCGCAGGAATGCCGGCGCATTTCAAGGTTTTCTGACGCAGAGGGATTTTCTTTCTGTCGAGCATGGTTGGCAAGGTTTAGTTGGGGAGCAATACTACGGAGAATGCCATGAAGATCATTCATCTTTCAGACCTGCACCTCGGCAAGCGGGTCAACGAATTTTCAATGCTCCCCGACCAGGAGCACATCTTGAAGCAGATACTCAGCGTCATCGCCGACGAGTCCCCGGACGCCGTCATCATCGCGGGCGACATCTACGACCGCTCTGCGCCGCCCGCGGAGGCAGTGCGCCTCTTCGACAGCTTTCTCTGCGAGCTCGCGGAGATGAAGCTGCAGGTGTTCGTCATCAGCGGCAACCACGACTCCCCCGAGCGTATCGCGTTCGGCGGCAGGCTGATGGAGGGCAGTGGGATACACCTCTCCCCTGTCTACAGCGGACACGTTGACCCCGTCGTGCTGCACGACAGCTTCGGCGCGGTCAACTTCTATATGCTGCCGTTCGTGCGTCCGCTCAGCGTCAGACGCTTCTTCCCGGACACCGAGATATCGAGCTACACCGACGCCGTCATCGCCGCCGTGGACGAAATGGGCGCGGACTTCACCCAGCGCAACGTCATCGTCGCGCACCAGTTCGTGACAGGCGCCGCGAGCTGTGAATCCGAGGAGATATCGGTCGGCGGGCTCGACAACGTGGGACAGTCCGCGTTCGACGGCTTCGACTACGTCGCCCTCGGGCATATCCATAATCCCCAGAATATCGGCTCGGAAAGGGTCAGGTACTGCGGCACCCCGCTGAAATATTCCTTCTCCGAGGCTACGCACGAAAAGTCCGTCACAGTTGCCGAGCTCGGCGAAAAGGGCGAACTTACCGTCAGAACAGTGCCGCTCGTCCCGCAGCACGACATGAAGCTGATACGCGGCAGCTTCGATGATGTATATTCCTCAGAAAAATGCGAGGATTACGTCCACATCGTCCTCACCGACGAGGAGGACGTCCCCGAGGCTCTGAGCCGCCTCAGACCGGTCTTCCCGAACATCATGAAGCTGACCTACGACAACACGCGCACCCGCACTGACAGCGGGATCGCGGCACTCGAAAATGCTGAGCGGAAAACGCCCATAGAGCTGCTGCGCGAGTTCTACGAGCAGCGCAACAACAAGCCCATGAGCCCCGAGCAGGAGGAGTTCGCGCTCGGGCTGATAAGAAGCATCTGGGAGGTGGACGTATGAGACCGCTGAAGCTCAATATTTCGGCATTCGGGCCCTATCCCGGCAGGACTGAGATAGACATGGAGAAGCTCGGCCGGAGCGGTATCTACCTCATCACCGGCGACACCGGCGCAGGCAAAACGACCATCTTCGACGCCATCACATACGCGCTCTACGGACGTCCCAGCGGCGAGAACCGCGACCCGTCCATGCTGCGCTCGAAGTACGCAATGCCTGATATGCCGACGCTTGTCGAGCTCGTTTTCAGCTACGGCGGCAGCCAGTACACCGTGCGTCGCGGACCGGAGTATATGCGCCCGGCACGTCGCGGCGGCGGCATGACCAAACAGGCGCAGATAGCGGAGCTCGAGCTCCCGGACGGACGGACCATATCCGGCTCGACAGGCGTAACGCGCGAAATTACGGCGATAATGGGCATCGACCGCAGCCAGTTCACGCAGATCGCGATGATCGCGCAGGGCGACTTCCTGAAGCTGCTCCTCGCCGAGACCGCCGAGCGCCGCGAGATCTTCCGCAAGATATTCAAAACTGACTACTACCGCGTGCTGCAGGAGAAGCTCGCGGGCGAAGCTGCGCGCATGAGAGCACAGCGCGAGCGTGCCTCGGAGAGCGTCGCGCAGTACATCTCGGGGGTGGTCTGCCCGGAGGGAGACGAGTTCGCAGAGAGCGTAGATTCGGCAAAAAGCGGAGATATGACCGTCGAGGCGGCTATCGAAGTCATACAGGAGCTGACCGAGCGTGACAAAGCCCGCGAGGAGGTCTATTCGCGGGAGCTCGAGGAGGTCGAGAAGTCGCTCAGCGAGTGCGAACGTCAGATAGTCCGCGCGGCTGAAAAGGAGCGTATCGCAGCAGAGCTCGGGGAGGTAAAAGTCAAGCTCGCGGAGCAGGTCCCGAAGCTTGAAAAGCTCGAAAGATCGCACAATGAAGCACTTTCACACCAGTCCGGCTCGGAGAAGCTGTCGCAGGAGATAGCGGTCATCGAGGCGGAACTCCCGCAGTACGACGAAGCGGAGCAGAAGCGGGAAAAGCTTGAAATATCGGCAGGAAACCTGAAAAAGCTCGCTGAGCTGACCGGAGAAAAGTCCGCGCAGCTTAACGCCAGCGACACCCAGCTGAACGGGCTTCGGGAGGAGCTTTCGGGGCTCTCGCAGGCAGGCGAGGAGCGCGAGCGCCTGAACGCCGAGCTGGAACGTATCCGGCAGGATACCGCGCGCTCGGAGGCGCTCCGGGACAGGCTCAAGGAACTGAAAAGGTCAGAGCTCGGGCTGTCGAACTGCCGTGCGGAGCTCGCGGAAGCTGAGCGGCTCTGCGGGGAGACAGTCCGCATGATAGAGCATATAAACGCCGGAATCTCGGCGTTGAAGCAGCGCCAGGACGAGATATCGGAGGCAGTCGGGCGGCAGACACAGCTCGAGCGCGAGCGCGACTCCACAGCAAAGCAGCAAAGCGAGGCAGTCGCGCTGAAAAACGACCTCTGGCACTACCGCGAGAAGTGCACGGAGCTGTGGCGCTCGCAGGAGGTCTACCGTCAGGCAGCGGACAACGCCGACGAGCTTAACGCACGATATTCCGCGAAATACCGCGCATTTCTGGACAATCAGGCAGGCATGATGGCGGCGTCCCTGAAGGATGGCGAGCCCTGTCCGGTCTGCGGGTCGGTCCACCACCCGGCGCCGGCGTCTGCCGGGGGAAATGCCCCCACCGAAGCTGAACTCGAAAAGCTCAAAGCGCACGCGGAGTCCGCGCGGTCCGACGCGGTGCGAAGGAGCGAAGAATCGCAGAAAAAACAGGGCGAGACGGCTGCCCTCGCGGAGGCGCTGGAAGCACGTCTGACCGGTCTGACCGGCGGCGGTCTGGACAACGCCGAGGTGCGCTGTCAGGCTCTTATAGATGAAGTTTCTGCCGAATTACAGGCAATTTCCGAGCAGATCGCCGAGAACTCGGCCTACATCGGCGAGCGCGAAAAAAATGCGGAACTCCTTGCTGAGCGCGAGGAACTGGTGCAAAAGCGATCCGGAGAGCTTGCGGAAGCCGAAAAGCGCGTCACCGAGCTCACTGCGGAGGCGGCGCTCCTTGAGGGCAGAACTGCCGAGCAGCGAAGGTCCGCAGAGACAGATATCGCCGAAATACTGGGCGAAACCGTGAACGGTCAGCCAACGCTGCTCATCGAGGAAAAGCTCACACAGCTCCGTGAAAAGTCGGAGCAGACAGAGCGTGCCATTGAAGAGGCAGATGCTAAGATCTCCCGAAAAATAGAGCTCGAACAGCTTATTCCGCTCGCGGAGAAAACGTCAGCGCAGCTTACGGCGGAGATATCGGAGCTGAACGCAGAATCGGCGGCAAACGAGGCTTCCCGCAAGGAGCTCGAGGGGCAGCTCGCGGAGCTGGCAGAGAAGCTGCGTTTCGGCAGCCGCGCAAGGGCGAACGAGCACATCGGAATGCTCGCGACCCGCATAGAATCGCAGAAAAAGCTTGTCGAGCAGACCTCAGCGGAGCTCGCACAGGCACAAAAAGTACAGACCACGCTCAGCGGCAGGGCAGAGAACCTCGCGGAGCAGCTTGCCGGACTCGGCGAAGTGGACGCAGCCGCCGAAAAAATGCACAGGACCGAGCTCGCCGCACGCCGCACCGAGCTCACCAAGGAGCTGAGGGAGCTACACACCCGCGTGACCGTGAACTCGGGCTTGATCACCGATATACGCGAAAGATCGACAGAGATCGGCGAGCTTGACACGCGCTACACATGGGTCAGGGCGCTCGCTGACACCGTCAACGGCAGCCTCTCGGGCAAGGAAAAAATCATGCTCGAGACCTTCGTGCAGACCACCTATTTCGACAAGATCATCGCGCGCGCGAACGAGCGCCTGAAGATCATGACGGAGGGGCAGTACGCGCTCAAACGTCGAATCACCGCGGAAAACAAGCAGTCGCAGAGCGGTCTGGAGCTGGACGTCATCGACCACGTCAACGGCACTGAACGCAGCGTCCGGTCGCTGTCAGGCGGCGAGTCGTTCATGGCATCGCTGGCGCTGGCGCTCGGGCTTTCGGAGGAGGTGCAGTCGTCGGCGGGCGGCATCAGGCTCGACACGATGTTCGTGGACGAGGGATTCGGCTCGCTCGACGAAAACTCGCTCCAGCAGGCGATAAAAGCGCTCGTGGGACTGTCCGGCAGCGACCGTCTGGTGGGCATAATTTCTCACGTTTCGGAGCTCAAGGATCGCGTCGAGCGGCAGATAGTCGTCACCAAGGACCGCGCCGACGGAAGCAGCGTCGAGCTGATAATATGAATAATTGTGATTACCAATATATAACCTATTCACAAATATATGTGAACTAATACGTTTCTGCGGTCTTTTCTTACAGTTGAACGTGCCTGCGTCTGTAAATATCCACAAAAATTCTGCCGAGCAGTAAGTAATTCTTGATTTTTTGATGAAGATGTGGTACAATTATATTGTTGAATTCATTTTTTATTAAAATTTGCACTAATGCTGTCCTTTGTGCAGATAGTCTGCACATCCGAATGTGGAGGGAATAACTATGAAAATGGTCAAGTGCAGCGCGGGGCACTATTACGACTCCGACAAGAACGCTGCCTGTCCTTTCTGTGAAAAGGAAAAATCTGCCGAAAAATCGGCTTCCGGAGTACCTGTCCCGAAGAAGGCGAAGGTCGTGAAGGTCAAGGCACGCGCAGTGAAGCGCCCCGTCGCCGAGCCCGCTGAAGTCATTGAAGTGACCCAATTCAAGGAAGTCAAGGAGAACAAGTCCCCTGAAAAGAAACCCGAGCCCGTCAAGGAGACCAAAGCCCCCGAGAAGAAGCCCGAGCCCGTCAAGGAGACCAAAGCCCCCGAGAAGAAGCCCGAGCCTGTCAAGGAGTCCAAAGCCCCCGAGAAGAAGCCCGAGCCTGTCAAGGAGACCAAAGCCCCCGAAAAGAAGCCCGAGCCCGTCAAGGAGACCAAAGCCCCCGAGAAAAAGCACGAGCCCGTAAAGGAGACCAAAGCGCCTGAGAAGAAGCCCGAGCCTGTCAAGGAGACCAAATCCCCCGAAAAGAAGCCCGAGCCCGTTAAGGAGTCCAAAGCTCCCGAAAAGAAGCCCGAGCCCGTCAAGGAGACCAAAGCCCC
>JAEEGL010403097.1_pt1 | contig 24706 bp, 27 predicted proteins | sample 9134231 | NCBI WGS metagenome assembly JAEEGL01 (sample SAMN16246548, study PRJNA631951) | gut metagenome | biome: gut microbiome; feature: rumen; material: fiber-attached | host: Bos | place: Iran: Karaj | collected 2018-10
AAGTACCTTATCATGTGTACAAAGAAGGGTCTTGTAAAGAAGACTCCTGAAAATGATTATCTGAATATCAGAAAGAATGGACTTATAGGTATCAATCTCCGTGAGGATGATGAGCTTATCGAGGTTAAGACTACAGATAATACAAGAGATGTATTCCTTGTAACTAAGAACGGTATGTGCATACGTTTCAAGGATACAGATGTCAGAAGTACCGGTCGTGCATCCATGGGTGTTATAGGTATGAACCTTGACGAGGGTGACGAGATAGTCGGCATGCAGATGAATACACAGGGTGAAGATCTTCTTATCGTATCTGAAAAGGGTATGGGTAAGAGAACCTCTATTCAGGATTTCAAGGTCCAGAAGCGTGGCGGTATGGGTCTTAAGTGTTATAAGCTTACTGAGAAGACGGGAAATATTGTAGGTGTTAAGGCCGTTGATGATGATCATGAGATCATGATGATCACCACAGGCGGTATTATCATACAGCTTCGTTGCTGTGACATTTCCAGATATGGAAGAATCACATCAGGTGTTAAGCTGATAGATCTTAAGGATGACGTAACAGTTGCTAGTATAGCAAAGGTCAGACAGACAGATAAGAGCTCCGATTCTGAAGACTTAGAAGAAGAATTAAGCGGCACAGCAGCAGAAGGAACTTCCAAGGCCGTTGTAGAAGATACAGAAGAAGCAGCTGAAGAATCAGTTGATGCAGGTGAAGAAGAGACAGCAGAAGTATCTGCAGATGATGGAGCAGATGAGTAAATAATTGGTGAGGAAAGATTAATGGGAGAAATCGTAGAGCAGGTTGGAGAACTGACTAAAACAGCAGAAATTGAAAATCTTCTTATGGGAATCGCATACTGGCTGGTGGTTATTATAATCATTCTCTTCGTATTCCTTGTTGCAATCAAGATAAGTAACTTTGTCAAGAAGCAGAGGGGAACACTTAGAAGAGAAAAGGATGATTTCTTCCAGTAGGATTAGTATGCCTGCGTGACAGAATAGTATTTTAGAAGGGAAGATACTCGTGAGAGAATTAGACTCAAAAGTAATAACAGAAGCTGTTGCAGAGATGTGTATAGAGGCTAATCTTAAGCTTTCATCTGAGATGGAAAGCTGCATAAGAGGTGCCGCTGATACTGAAAAGAGTGAACTTGGTAAAAAGGTTCTCGGTCAGCTTGCAGAAAACATGGATATAGCAGGAGAGGACAGGATTCCTATCTGTCAGGATACTGGAATGGCAGTCTTCTTCGTTGAGGTAGGACAGGAGCTCCATATAGAGGGCGGTCTTACTGAGGCAATTAATGAAGGTGTAAGACGTGGATACACAGACGGATATCTGAGAAAATCTGTAGTCGGAGATCCACTTGAAAGAGTTAATACTAAGGATAATACACCGGCTATCATTCACTACGATATAGTACCTGGAGATAAGCTTAAGATAACAGTAGCACCTAAGGGCTTCGGAAGCGAGAATATGAGTAAGCTTTATATGCTTAAACCGGCTGACGGAGTTGAGGGTGTTAAGGAAGCAGTTATAGAGACAGTTAAGGCTGCCGGTCCAAATGCATGTCCTCCTTTCGTGGTAGGAGTAGGAATCGGCGGTGACTTCGAGCTTGTAGCAAAGCTTTCCAAGAAGGCACTTACAAGAGAGCCTGGAAGCCATAACGAAAAGCCATATTTTGCAGAATTAGAGAAGGAACTTCTCGAGAAGATAAATAGCTTAGGAATCGGTCCGGCAGGACTTGGCGGAAGCACCACAGCCCTTGCGGTAAACATCGAAACCTATGCAACACACATCGCAGGACTGCCGGTGGCAGTGAATATGTGTTGTCACGTAGATAGACACAAGACGGTTATATTATAAGCATGGATGCAGATAGCTGCGTCAGACCGCGTAGCGGGATGCGCCTGTGATTGTGCAAATAGAAAAGGAAATTTATAACAATGGATAAACACATAACTATTCCGGCAAGCCAGGAAGACATACGCTGCCTTCGTGCCGGTGATTATCTGCTTCTCTCAGGAACAATATATACTGCCAGAGATGCGGCTCATAAAAGAATGATTGAAACCCTTGATCAGGGAGGAGAGCTTCCTATAGATGTTAAGGGTAACTTTATATATTATCTTGGACCTACACCTGCAAGACCGGGTACAGTGATCGGATCTGCAGGACCTACAACTTCAAGCCGTATGGATAAGTATACTCCTGAGTTACTTGGCAGAGGACTCAGCGGCATGATAGGAAAGGGAAAGAGAAGTCAGGCTGTAATAGACGCAATAGTCGAAAACGGTGCAGTATATATGGCTGCAGTCGGTGGAGCCGGAGCACTTCTTTCCAAGTGTATCAAGAGTTCTGAGGTTATAGCATATGATGATCTTGGAACAGAAGCTATCAGAAAGCTTACAGTAGAGGAGCTTCCTGTAATAGTTATAGTTGACAGCGTTGGTAATAATCTGTATGAAAGTGCAGTAGAAGATTTCCTTAAGGGACAGGAATAATCAGAGGTAAGGATTCATGGCAAAGCGTAAAAAGCACATGAATAAAAAGCTGAAAGAGCTTATATATACATTACTTGGATTTCTAGTTGTAGCAGGAATAATAGCTCTGGTAATTCTCTGGAAGGGCGCACCTACTGCAAAGATGGCAGTATCAAAGTACTATACAGCAATCGGTCAGAAGGATAATAAGAAATATATAGATGCATGTTATCCTACAAGCTGGCAGAAGAATTATCATCCTGAAGGAACGGATATAAGTCTTGATGATATAGTAACAAATGCTCTTTCTTTCCAAACAGAAGCAACCTTCTCAGATCTTAAGATCATTAAGAAGGAGAAGCTTTCGGACGAGATGGTAACAGCTTTTAACGAAAGCGTTAAAAAGATCTATGGCTTTGATATCAAGGCTAAAAAGATGTACCAGATAACCTTCAGCATGGAAATGCATATGGAGGGCGCAGAGCTGGCAAGCCAGAATACAGGCTTTATTACAAGATATGTATATAAAGTAGGCGGAAGATGGTATTTCTTCGCAGATACCCTTGTAGCTGTCGACATGGGACTTGAATAATCAAAAGACTAACCCCGTACCGGTTGTATCCGATACGGGGTTTTATAATGCCATTTAATCACTGAATACTACATTTCCATCAGCATCATATACGGTATGGCCTATAGATTCATTAGTATTTCCATATTCCCAGATAAGACGTTTTACGCTGTATCCAAGATCATTCTCAGTTATAACATAGAAGCTTAAGACATCGCCGTCCTTTAAATCATAGGACTCTTTAAGCTTTATAACTTTTGTATCATTCAGCTCATCAGGGCTGATCTCCTCGCGGCTAGTTTCAACACCATTTAATTCCTTCGTAAAGTAAACATGTGTAACATTTACACCATCATTCCATGAATCCTTTGTCAGCCAGATTTCTGAATCAAAGGAGAGCTTACCATTTTTATCTTTTACTTCATACGGAGCTCTTGATATTGCTGTATTTGGCAGAACGTCTACCCAGAAAGGTCCGCACCAGAAGGCATGAACTTCTGCAAGGGTTGTAACTTCACCATTTTTTATTGATACAACAGGAATATCAGAACATTCTTCAAACAGTCCAACTTCAAGAGTTCCTGTATAGCAGTCTCCGTCTTTCTTTAACTCTATGTCATGTGTTCCAAATGTGAGGGAAAGGGTGGTGCTGTCAGTAAATTCCCTGAGCTTAACCTTGAAGAATAGATTTACAGTTAAAGAATCTCTGTTGAAATCACCAACTATCAGTTCTGCATCATATATCGGAGAGCTTATATCATCCAGCTTGGTGCTTATATCATCCATATAGATAGAAGTATCACGCTTTAACTCATCAATCTTGGAATTAAGACCGTTGATGGTATTCTGCATAAAGGATATCTGGGTAAGATTGATGGCATTCCATAATATAAGCAGAAATATGAGAACAGCCATAACAGATTCTCCGGGTGAGGAAATCCTCTTACTTGTGTCTTCAACACCATTTAAAACTTTATTTATATGATTCTTATACTTTATATATTTTACAGTCATGTAAATAACTGCAGAGATTATACTTACAACAAGTATGATCAATATCCATGTGGCCATAGCTGCCATATCAATATCCTCCTATAATCCAAAAAACTTCTTAAATGAAGCGTAGTAACTTCGTGTAACATCTATTACGGTTCCGTCAGACATAGTGATAATAAATTTCATCGAGAGAGCAGGCTTTATATTTTTAACATGCTTCTTCGATATAATGACGGAATTACTGATACGCGTAAAATGCAGCGAATCAAGATATTCTTCTAACATGTATATTCTGTCCTGTGAAGAAAACACTCCGTCAGTGGTGTGCACATCTATCTTATGACCGTAGCTTTCTATAAAAATAATATCAGCACAGTCTATCATGATGCGTTCGCCATCCTGATTCTTGACCGGAAGATACTTCTTCTGTTCCCTGGACATCAGTACATATTCGGCATCATCACTGATTTCTATACCCAGCTCATAAAGCTCTTTATATATCGATTCATATTTTTCATCATCGATCAGGATTTTTACCTTCAACGGGCTGCTCCTTTCTGGTTACATGTAACTGTTTATCATAATATCAGAAAAAAGATGCATTTCAATAGAACCTGCATAAATAGCATTAAAACCCTGCATAGATTGCATTAAAAGGTTTTACAAATATAACGAATCCCTATTACATCTATGTTACATATGCTTTTTATAATAGGTTTAACAAAACAAACTGATTGTGAAAGGAGAACGCTTATGAAAAAGAGATTATTAGCAGTATGTAGTTTAAGCATATGTATGGCAGCATTTGCAGGCTGCAGTTCGGAAAATATTAAGCCGGAAGATGCGGATATAACAGAATATGTATTCGCAACGGAATCCGTGATCACGGAAGTAACGGGATCAACGGAAGAGATTACAGAAACGACGGAGGAAGTAACGGAGATAGCCACAGAAGCTCCTAAAGAGGCTGTAACAGAGTCAGAACAGACTTCTGCAGCAAAGGAAGCTCTATGCAGCTTTATGTCGGATCCGAATGCCTATGAATGGCATAAAATGTTTCCCGATGAGCCGGATTACGAATGGGATCTGTTTATGACGATTGAGCTGGACGGAGACAGTGATCCTGAGCTTTTAGCCACAACTTTGGACGAGAACAGAGTTGATAAGGGGTTACAGCCATATCTTATAGTTGATTATACCGATAACGGACTTGTGATAAATGAGATGGCCGACGGTACTTCCGAAGCGGGTGGAGCAACTCATACATTATATTATGTGGAAGGTAAAAGCGTAATATATGATATTATCGTATGTCAGCCATATGATACACCGGCAGCAACCACATATAAGATAGAGAACAGTAAGATAACCTATGATAATGATGGTTACTTTGAAGCAAATAATGATTTGGAATACCCTGAAAACATAGAGCAGGGAATCTGGCATTGGGACGGTAAGGAAGTTACAAATGAAGAGTATGACAGAATACTGAACGAAGCGACATATGATCTTTCGGGAATGGCATTCAGCGGATATGATTTTAGAGATAAGGATATGATCATAAGTACATTAAAATAAAAAATGCAAAGAAAAAAGCATCCGGAATCGGATGCTCTTTTCTTCACACTATTTAATCTATAACCTATGAGAGTTAATTTTTTGAATCATCTCTTGGCTTGTGTATATATTACTATAGTCCATAAATGAAAGGATGAGCAGATTTTTAATTAATTGTAAACAAACTGTTAATTATGTCGATTTTTTATGCTTGAAGTACCCGGAAACATAAAGTATTATCAGATTGTAGTCAGTGTCTGGAGAAAGGTATTAGCCGGAAAGGAATCAGTATGGAAACATTTAAGCTAAGTAATGGTATGGAAATGCCGGCAATAGGCTTTGGGTGCTTTAATGCAAAGGGCGGAGAAAGCTATGGGTTTATATCCGACGCAATTGATTCGGGATATAAGCTTTTTGATACGGCATCTATCTATGGAACCGAAAAAGATCTGGGAAGAGCCATACGTGAAAAGGGTGTAGATAGAGATTCTCTTATAATACAGAGTAAGCTCTGGTTTGATGAGATGGGCTATGATGGAGCAAAAAAAGCTCTGGAAAGAAGTCTTACACGCCTTAAGATGGATTATCTTGACGTATATCTTATCCACTGGCCGAAGCAGAGAACTGATGTACCGGAAGATGAATGGAGATCTCTTCAGAGAGAAACTTATAAAGCTCTTGAAGAAATGGTTGATGATGGAACAGTGAAGGCTATAGGTCTTTCAAATTTTCTTCCGCATCATCTGGACAATATTTTGAGCTTCTGTAATATCAGTCCCGTGATCGATCAGATAGAATATCATATTGGATATACACAGGAGAGAGCAAAGGAATACGCTGTTTCTAAGGGACTGGTGGTTCAGGCCTGGAGTCCTCTTGGAAGAGAATCTGTATTTAAGAATGAAGTCATACTAAAGATGGCTGAGAAGTATAATGTCACTGCTGCTCAGCTGGCTCTGAGATTTAATTTTCAGTCGGGAGTAATGTCACTTCCAAAAGCCTCTTCTTCTGAAAGACAGATTCAGAATCTTAGTATCTGGGATTTTGAAATTGATGCTGATGACTTCAATTTTTTAGCCTGTCTTCCAAATATTTACTGGAGTAATGAACATCCGGATATTGCAATTCCGGGTGCAAAAAGTACCTTTGAAATCTGAGAAAACTATACTTTGTTTTGTGCATCTAAAAGCATCAGCCCAATATATATGAAAATTGAACTGGTGTTTTACCTTAAAAGGGTAAAAGGGCACTATGATATTCATAGTGCCCTTTTAGGGTGGGTATAGACACGTATACTAACCTGTTATGAAACAGCATAGTAAACCGATAATCAGATAATATATTAGAAAAATAATTTATGAAAAAAAGTGTCGTAAACGTATGAAAAAACGTCTTAAACGTAAGGACTGAAAAATAATCCTGACAGGTTTACAGAATAATTGCGAAAGTCCTTGACACATGCGGGTCTTTTTGTTAATATAGCTTAGTGTCTTTACCAAATTGGTATGGGTATTCAGCTGGAGATGTACTCAAGTGGCTGAAGAGGCGCCCCTGCTAAGGGTGTAGGTCGTTTGCGCGGCGCGAGGGTTCAAATCCCTCCATCTCCGTTAAGCAGTATTTGAATCTGCATTGCAGATTTATGATATAAGATTTATTCCTCGATAGCTCAATGGTAGAGCATTCGGCTGTTAACCGAAGGGTTGTTGGTTCGAGCCCAACTCGGGGAGCACAGTTCTCGACTGCCGGAGGCATGGCGAGGATATAAGAAGGAATGATCCAATTTAATATGGCGACTTAGCCAAGTGGTAAGGCGTGGGACTGCAACTCCCTGATCATCGGTTCGAATCCGTTAGTCGCCTCTCAAGAGGAAACCTGTATCTGATTTAATTTAATCAGATACAGGTTTTTTAGGAGGAAAGCGCGTGAGTACGTGCATTACGATATGAAACTTGTACATCTTATTATTACTTTATATATCATAGTAAAGATCGGAGTCTGTATTCTGACCGAATATGCCCTTCATGGTGACGGAAAGATAGGAAGGTTCGGTAAGAAGACCAGAATCCCGAGAATTATCATTTATATATTGATAGCTGTAGTTCCTTGTCTGGGAGCATTTCTTCCGAACGGAGCAGCTAAGTTCTTGTGTATGAAATGGGGAAATGTATGGCTTGGTTTCTTCATATACTATGGAGGAGTTCTTCTGATCTTATCAGGTGCTTCATGCCTTATAGCACTGAGCAGGAAGGGCGTTGCCCGAAAGGTTATCAGAAAGACACTTATAGGTCATTCCTGTATCATAGCTATATGTGCCGGGCTTATTATCAATGCTTACGGCCTGTATCATGCACAGCAGCCGAAGGTGGTTAATTACTCGATAGATATATCCGAAGGGGAAGAGAGGCATCTTAAGATAGTTCTTATAGCCGATCTTCATCTGAGCGTTAATTCCCGTCCGGAGACCACCGAGAGAATGGCTGCCATGGTAAATGAATGTAACCCCGATATAATACTTGTAGGCGGGGACATATTTACAAGTACTTATGAGGGTCTTGAAGATCCCGAAAGATATGCGGCGGCTCTCAGTACTATGAAAGCAAAGTACGGAGTATATGCGGTTGCTGGAAATCATGATGTGGAAGAGGATCTCTTCGGAGGCTTTGCTGTTTCTCCATATACGAAGGCTTTTCGTACTAAAGAGATAGAAGAGTTTTTTGAAAAATCCGGATTCGCAATGCTGTATGATACATCGGTTCCGATAGGAGATACGGGGATTACCCTTGTTGGAAGAATCGATGCGGAGAAGGCCGGAGACGGAACAAAGGACCGAATGAGTGCGGATGAACTTCTGAACGGGATAGACGGAACCAAGATTGTACTTGAACATGAACCTCTGGATTATAAAGCACTTTCGGAGGCGGGAGCTGATCTTGTTCTCTCGGGACATACACATAACGGACAGATAGCACCGGGAAATCTTGTGGTTCCTTTCTTTAATGAGAACGGATACGGATTAAAGGAACTGTATGGCATGAAAACCGTTGTAACGGCCGGTGTGGGATATTACGGTGCACCTATAAGAGTAGGTACGGATAGTGAGATAACGGTTATAGATCTTACATATTAATGGGGGAAGCAACATTGAAAGAAAAGGCAGCAGGCAGAAAAAAGGAAGCTGAAAAAGAAACAGGAAAAGAAAAAAGAGCACGTAAAAAAGCCGAGAAAGCAGAGCGTAAAAGAGTAGTAAATGTCAAATTCCTTGATATATATAAGGTTTCTCTTAAAACCGTGTTCGGTAAAGGAATCAAGGCTTTTCTTGTAATGGTATTGGTATCGGTTATACTTTCCATGATAAGTTTGGATTATGCTTTCGGATACAGTGTATTCGATCAGGGTGATTCACTTCTTGGAATTGCAGGCCGAGCTACTCCGGATAACGAAGCCATATTAAGAGATTATCTTAGCGGTACCAAATTCGGTAAATTTCTGGATGCGCTGGATTCGGCTCCGGAGGATGTCGAGGATGATACTCAGGATGTAATAGAAGATGAACTGTCTAAAATAGAGGATCCGGATGAAAGGCTGGAGGTTGAGGGATACATTGAGGATACGAACGAAGAACCGGATGAGGATATCAGGCTTTCGGATATGATTATAAAAATAATAGCCGAGAAAGCGGGTATCGTAGTACAGATTCTCAGTACAAATAAGGAATATGTGGAACGTAACAAGGGAGAGATATTCGCACTTACGGTTATAGCTATGGTCATTATAATGATCCTCTCGTTCCTGATAAAAAAGGTTTCATCTGTCGGTCAGGGAAGAATGCTTCTTGAAAACAGGTATCAGAGAGTGCCGCGCTTAAGAAGGTTTTTTGCTCCGTACGGAAGAGGTCAGTTCTTCCATTTAGTTTGGGTATATATCCAGTTTGTGTTTATTCTTTTTTTGTGGGGTTTAACCATAATAGGATATTTCTATAAGGGATATCAATACAGAATGGTGCCGTATCTGTTAGCGGAAAATCCGACACTTTCCTGGAAGCAGGTAAAGAAAATATCCTCACAGATGACAAAAGGATATAAGTTTAAGATGTTTCTGTTTGAGATGACGACGATACCACTATGGATTATTCAGATGCTGATCCCTGTAATCGGACCGCTTCTGAGTCTGTCTGTTATCATGCAGCTCGATGCGGAATGGTATGCAAGACTCAGACGCAGAACGGATATTGACAGAAGTGCATTTATTGAGCCGATATTCGATGGAGATGCTTACGCAGTCACACATACAGAGAAGAAAAAATATAAAGAACTAATTAAAAATGCTGAGACAGAATCCGAGAAGAAGGCTCTTAAGAAGGAGCTCAGGGCTCTTTTAAAAGAGGAAGGAAAGGAATATCCGGACTATGTTATGCCGGATATCCTTATAGATATTTCAAGTTTTGAAGAGGCAGATAAGTATAAGGTCACAGACTTTATCGTAATGTTCTTTTCTTTCAGTCTGGTCGGATGGTTATGGGAAGTTGCACTTCATATCATCCAGGATCATGCCTTCGTAAACAGAGGTATGATGTACGGACCATGGATTCCGATATACGGATTCGGAGGAGTATTTATCATATTCTTCCTGAACCGCTTTAAGAACAACAAAGTAAAGCTTGTAATTCTTACAATGATCCTTTGCGGAATCCTTGAGTATCTTACAAGTTTCGTTCTGGACTTTGCCATGAATGCTTCCTACTGGGATTATAAGGATCTCTCCTTCAACCTTAACGGAAGAATCTGCCTTGCGGGACTTGCCGCATTTGCAGCAGGCGGCTTTGCCGGTATCTATCTGATAGGTCCGGCCATAAAGGGTCGTCTGGAAAAGTTCGGAAAAAAGAGAACTGTAATTCTGTGTATGATCCTTGTAGCCGCTTTCCTGATAGACTTTATCTGCTGCAGGATATTCGGTTCCAACTCCGGAGCCGGCGTCGGCGGTACGATATAACTATAGATTGTTACTGTTCAGCAGGTAATAACAAGAAAGAACTCATCGAGAAAACTTGTTTTCCAAGATGAGTTCTTTTTTGTTATTAACCCTGCGTAGCAGGGTCACATGAAAAGTATGAAATAACGAGTCTCCGAAGGAGACAGAGAAGCGCGAAGCGCTGACGTTATGAATAGTTTTCATGTGACCTGCTGAACATTATTAAAGATTGATCATGAACCGGTGCCGTTATATCTTCTGGCACCGAGCATCCAGAATTTGTAACTCAGCCAGAAGAAGAAGATTCCGATAAACGGTGACAGTACCGACAGGAGGGGAATCTTATCAGGGCGAAGTATAACGAGCCCCGGGTAATAAGCAATGAAGGCAATCGGTATTATAAATGTAAACAGTATCTTAAATATACCGTGAAAGATACTTGCCGGATACTTTGCATAGTCCTTGAAACGGAACATTATGACCATTACGTATCCTGAATTCTGTATCCAGAAGCAGGTTGCAGCCGCTGCATTCATAATAGCTATCATAAAGAGGGATGCTGTTATGAGAAGTATTATGAGCTGCACGATAGTTATTACAGTAACCGGAATTCCTATATGGACCCAGGCATAGACAAGTACGGCGATTCCAAAGGCAAGCTGCCCCAGTCCCTTGATATCAAAGACTTCAGAGATAAAGTAGAAGAAAACATTTATAGGTCTGAAGCAGTACTTTATGAAGTCTCCGGTTCTTACTGCGAATCTGAGGTTCCAGTTGTTATCGAACAGGCACTGGAGCGGCGTTAAGGCTATAAGTGAGAAGCCGTACAGAAACAGCATTTCGAAGTAATCCCAGCCGTTGATGGATGGAAAGTTCCTGAACAGAATATAAAATGATATGAAACCGACGACATTTGTCATGATCATTCCAAAGGTTGATATGATGAAGTCTGCACGGTAGCTCATCTTACTCTTAAGGTCCTGTATCAGGATCTTTTTATATATATGCATATAAAATCTTATGCCGCGCTTTGGCATAGTCAGTAATTCTTTATTCATAATCAGCCTCCGTTAACAGTGATTCTTTTAATGGAGAAGTTCCAGAAGGCTCTGGCGCCGATTCCGAGAACCAGGGCCCAGCCCAGCTGCCAGGCAATATTTATCCACATTCCTGAGTCCGGTGTGTAGCCCGGTTTCTGCAGCAGTATGTTAAGTGGTGTATCATAAATGCATTTGAAAGGCATATATCCTACTGCTTTTCGAAGAGCTTCCGGGAAAAAGGCCAGCGGAATAGTTGCTCCTGAGAGCAGCAGAACTATGCTTTCTTTAACAATGTTTATGCCCCAGGTGGACTCGGTATACAGGCAGATCGTTGAGACCAGCATCTCAATGTAGAAATTAACCAGGAGAGCGAGTACAACCGCGACCACAAAGTATAACAGATTGATTCCAAGATGAATTGCTCCGTGGGTTATTATATAAACCACGATAAAGGTTGGAAGGAAGGTCATGAAGAAGGTGACCATGTTGTGACCAAAATAAGAGAAGAAGAGGAATCTTCTGTAGTTAAGGGGCTTCAGTAAGTCAAGTATTATGGATCCGGATTTGATGGATCTCGACATATCCCAGACGATATACATTTCCAGGAAGTTGAAGAGGGCTGTGGCAAGTACCAGATAGATGATGGTATCCGTAAAGGTCATGCCGTTTACCGATTCTGTTGCCGACGAAGCAAAGATTGCCTTCCACAGATAATATACAAGAGTCAGATATATCAGATTTCCGAATATTGTAACAAAGGTTCCCAGCCTGTACTGCAGCTCAGATATGATGCCGCCACGGGTAAGAGCCAGATATCTTTTTAAACTCATTTGGTATCTCCTTCATATATCTTTTTAATTACTTCTTCTGTCGATATCTCTTCAAGCTTGATATCAAGGATTCGACCTTTCTTCTGATGCTCGGCGATTACGGTCATAACATCAGTCTTTGATTCATCTATAATGGTTTCTTCCCATACATCCCCCGGAAGTCTGAGACGGAGGGTACGATAGGAACCGAAGTAGGTCTTAAGGTGCTCGATATCGTTGTCATAGATCATCTTGCCGTGGTCGATGATAACGATCCTCTCGCACAGGGCATCAACGTCTCCCATGTCATGGGTGGTAAGAATAACGGTTGTATTCTTTCTTTCATTAAGGCCCTTGATAAGATCTCTGATCTTTGCCTTCATGGATACATCGAGACCGATGGTCGGCTCATCCAGGAAAACAATCTTAGGATTATGAAGAAATGCAGCCAGGATGTCACTCAGTGTTCTCTGTCCAAGTGACATCTGACGCACCGCCTTATGTAGCAGAGGTTCTATATCAACAAGACTCTTATACAGCTCCATCATTTCCTTATAGTCTTTATCAGGTATAAGGTAGATATCCTTCAGAAGCTTGAAGGACTCGATCAGCGGAAGATCCCACCAGAGCTGGCTTCGCTGGCCGAAGACTACACCGATGTTCTCTGCATTTCTGGTGCGGTTCTTATAAGGAACAAATCCGTTGACCTGAATCTGGCCGCGGGTAGGTTCGAGAACACCCGACATCATCTTAATGGTGGTAGACTTTCCTGCACCGTTCGGACCAAGGTAGCCGACTATCTGACCTCGCGGGATAGCTATAGATATATCGTTAACAGCAGTCACTGTTTTATAATCTCTGGAGAAAAGATCCATCAGACTTCCCTTAAGACCTTCTCTTCGGTTCAGAACCTTAAAGTCCTTGGAAATGTTATTCATAACAATTGCGTATTCGTTAGAACTATTTTGTACCATTTATCACAATTCTCCTTGTAAAAATTTATGAAACGGATTATACTCTATCTAAAATGCAAAAAATAGACATAAAATTCCAAAGATTTATAACAATTTTAAAAGGGGAATGGAAAATAGTGATAAAAGAGTACAGAGGACTTGTAAGAACCAGAGAAGATGGTTCGGAAATAATCAATTACGATGATGCGTCGTTTCCTTCTTATATTTATGATGGATATGTATACAGCGGATGCACCTGGGAGCGGATTCCACACTTTCATAAGGACGTGGAGATAGTCAGTGTGTACTCATCCTGCATGGGCTATTCCGTAAATGGAAAGGATATATTCCTGGAGCGGGGTGATACGATCTTTGTTAACTCAGATCAGCTGCATTATTCCTTTGCGACTCCGCCAAGGGAAGGACGATATATAATAGGAGTTCTTCATCCGAGGATTCTGAGTTCCAACTATGCCGTGGAGGCGAAGGCCATAATTCCTGTTATATCTAATAAGAAAGTACCTTTTATTCATTTCAGGAACGGAGACAGGGACAGTGCACGTATTCAGGAGCTGATGTTCGAGCTGGAGAAGAAATGTAAGGGCAACGAGTTCCTTATTACAAAGACCTTTTTTGAGATATGGGATATTATTCTTAACAGAATCAGTGAATCCGGTGACTTCAGTACCGACGAAACCTTAAACAACGACATGCATAACGATATCCTGAAGGCTATGATGAGCTATGTGGATAAGAATTACATGAATAACATTACGCTGGGAGAGCTGGCAGGAGCCGGTGGTGTCAGCCGCTCCCTCTGCAATTCCATCTTTAATAAGTATACAAATATGACACCGATTGAATATATCATGCATTACAGAACAAGAAAGGTGGCGGATCTTCTTCAGTCGGGAGATATGTCCATGCCTGAGATTGCAGAGCTCACAGGCTTTTCAAATGCCAGCTACATGGCTGAAACCTTTAAGAAGTTCTATAAGTTCTCACCGCGTGAATATAAGAAGGCTGTACAGCAGAGAGGACCTATCCAGCTGCCGGATAAAAAACAGCCGAAATAAAGTTTCTAAAATTTTAATTAAAAATTTTTATCTATTTGAGATTGAAAATATTTTATGTTAAAATAGTGCCTGTACCTTTTTTGGAAAAGTAAAAGATTAATTTGAAGGGGATTAAAATGAAAAATAAACCATATCCATATGATGAAGTATATGAAATGGCGAACCTGAAGGACATGATAGATCAGAAGGCGCTTACACAGGCAAGACTGACCGCCTTCGTATATCCATGTGATACAGGAGAAATGAGAAAGACATATTTTGATGTCAGAGAAGACGTTAATGCATTCGGTGCATGGATGTATTCAAAGAAGATCCGTGGCGGAAAGCACTGCGTGATCCTTGGAGAGAATTCTTATGAATGGCTGATTGCATTTTTCGCTACAGTTAATGGTGGAAATATAGCCGTTGCCATCGATAAGGGTCTTCCTGAGAAGGAGATCGTGGATCTTGCACATATGGCAGATGCAGACGCTGCATTTATTACAAAGAGCTATTATGACAAGGTAAGCAAGAAGACAGCCCGTAAGGTATATGACCTTGGAGAATTTGAAGAGATCCTTGAAGAAGGAAGAAGAATTCTCAGAGAGGGCGATACAGATTATATCAATTACGAGATCGAGCCGGATGATGTTGCTATGATCCTTTTCACATCAGGAACATCAGGTGTCAGCAAGGGCGTTCAGCTTACTAACAGAAATATCGCATTCGAAATTGTACATACAAGTATGCTTTACAGTCCTAAGGGCGGTGTTGTTGCAGCACTTCCGTTCCATCATGCTTTCGGACTTGTGGTTGGTGTCATAATGGTATTCAACTATGGATATCCGATATATATCAATAAGAGCCTTAAGTATGTTAAGAAGAATATGGCAGACTTTGGACCACAGACAATGTTCCTGGTTCCTATGTTTGTTGAGTTCTTCCACAGACAGATCTGGGCTGAGATCGATAAGAAGGGTAAGACCACTGCATTTAAGGGACTTATGAAATCAACTAACCTGCTTCTTAAGACAGGTGTGGATGTCAGAAAGAAGACATATAAGTCTATCCTGGATGCCTTCGGTGGCAACCTTGAATATATCATCTGCGGTGGTGCCGCACTTGATCCTATGTATGTAAAGGAATTCAGAACCTGGGGTATCGAGATCCTTAACGGATACGGTGCTACAGAGTGTTCACCGGTTACAGCAGTTAACAGACCTTTCTATCATAGAGACGGATCTGTTGGTCAGCTGGTTCCGGGTATTGAAGCTAAGACTACTGAAGAAGGAGAGCTTGCATTCCGTGGTGATCTGGTTATGAAGGGTTATTACAAGAACCCACAGGCAACCGATGATGCTCTCGTTGACAGATGGTACATGACAGGTGACCTGGGTTACGTTGATAAGGATAACTTTGTATTCCTTACAGGTAGAAAGAAGAACCTTATCATCCTCAGCAATGGTGAGAACATTTCTCCTGAAGAGCTGGAAATGGACTTCGCAAGAGACCCTGCAGTTCAGGAAGTTCTCGTATATGATGAGGACAGTAAGATAATCGCTGAGATATTCCCTGATGAAGAGCATATGGGCGATGCTACTTATTTCGAGAAGCTGAAGAACAAGGTTAACAAGGGAAGGCCTACATATAAGCAGGTAGTAAGGATCAAGCTTCGTGAGAAGGAGTTCATAAAGAACGCTACCATGAAGATCGTAAGATATTTAAATATTCCGGGAGCAGCAGAGAAGGCTGAAGAAGCTATACGTGCAGCAAAAGAGGCCGGAGAGAATAAGTAAGTTTAAAACGGGCCGGATGCTGAGTTTCAGCACCCGGCTTTTATAAAGGATCGGATCAATGGAAAAGAACAATGTGATTTTAATCGGTATGCCTACGTCGGGAAAAAGCACCGTAGGCGTAATACTTGCAAAGCTTATGGGAATGGACTTTGTGGATACGGATCTTTTGATCCAAAAAAGAGAACATAGGAAGCTGTCCCGGATAATAGAGGAAGACGGACTCGAAGGATTCCTCAATATAGAGAATACCGTGTGTCGGGAAGTTAATCTCGAAAACACGGTTATAGCCACAGGCGGAAGCGTCGTTTACGGCAAGGAAGGAATGGAGCATCTGAAGTCCATAGGCCGAATCGTCTATCTGGATATAGATTATAAAACTCTTCAGAAAAGACTCCATCATGTTAAGCAGCGTGGGGTTGTCCTGAAGCCCGGACAGACCATTAAAGAGCTCTATGATGAGAGAGTTACGCTGTATAATAAGTATGCAGATATAGTTCTTTCTGAGGAAGGTCAGGGCATAGAAGAGACGGTACAGAAGTGCGTGGAGGCACTGCAGAAAAACAGTTGACAATTAGCCTCTTTACTACTTGCATATACTGATTTAAACGAATATACTTAGAGAGTGACCGCTGTTCGATTCTGATAGAACAGCCGGAAGGTAATATTAAAGGAGGTTATTAGAAACATGCAGATTTATTCAGTTTTTGATCCGGAATTCGCTGAATTTGGAAAGGTACTTGAGGGTTACGATACAGCTGAGCTTGTTGAAGCTATGAAGAAGATTGATATGCCTGCTGAAGGTGTAGCATATGAGCCGGGAATAGATTCTCTTGAAGCTTGTGGAATCTTTAAGGAGCTTACAGACAACGCATTCGGTGGAATGCCTATTGAGCTTGGTATGTGCTGGGGATATAACAAGGCTCTTAACTGCCTTGAGTATCACAGAAACAGTGAGATCAATGTAGGAGCTACAGACTTCGTACTTCTTCTTGCTAAGCAGGAGAAGATCATTGACGGAGTTCTTGATACAGCTGATGTTAAGGCTTTCCAGGCACCAGCAGGAGCAGTAGTTGAGGTTTATGCTACATCACTTCACTATGCACCATGCCGCGATGACGCTGAGGGCTTCAGAGTTGCAGTAGTTCTTCCAAAGGGAACAAACACAGACCTTGATAAGGCTGCTGAGAAGAACGTTGAGGATAAGATGCTTTGGGCTAGAAACAAGTGGCTTCTTGCACATCCTGAATCATCAGAAGCTTCACAGGGCGCTTACATCGGACTTAAGGGCGAGAACCTTAGTATTTAATCAGATATTAAGTCAGCCGGAAACATAAGTTTCCGGCTGTTTTTTTAATGCGTTTGAAGTTGTGTTTATTCTTCAGTGTTCTCTGTTCCGTAGTTTTCAACCGGTTCCGGCTGTCTCTGATATTCACTCTGTGAACGGATGTCTTCATTGGATCCGTATATTATTCTGACAAGCTCTGAATCCTTATCGAGCATCAGAACATTTCCGTTATTCTTGAGTGAAGACTTAAGTGCATCAAGACCTCTGAGGTAATTATAGAACTCTGCCTTGTCAGGATCATTATAGGCCTCAGAAAGAATCCTCATATATTCTGCTTCGCCTTCTGCAATGATGGTCTCCGCATCTTTTTCTGCCTGGGCCAGAGTAATGGTAACCTCTTTGTCGGTTTCATTCTTGATCATCTGGGCATCTGATTCACCCTTTGCTGTGTAACTTGCAGCTATATTCTGTCTTTCAGAGATCATTCTCTCATAAACGGCAGTCTTATTATCATCCGGAAGATCCAGAGCCTTAATCTCAGCAGTCAGAATGGTAATACCATATCCTGCAATATCAGAATTGGATTCTTTCGTTATGGTTTCTGTAAGAGCCGCTCCTCTGGCTGCAATAACATCATCCTGACTCATGGATGAGATTGTATTCTTGGTCGCATTATATACTGCAGCATCTATTCTTTCCTCAGCTCTGGCATCTATAGCGCCAAGTGTCTGATAATATTTGAGAGGATCTGTTACCTGCCAAAGAACATAATCATCAGCGATCATTGACTTCTTATCCTTAGTGATAACATCACTGGTAGGAAGATCATAAACTCTGGTTCCGCTGTAAACAAGCTGAACATCCTCTATGAAAGGTGTTTTAAAATGAAGACCCGGAGTGTTATCTACTCTTGTAACCTTGCCGAATCGTTTAACAAGTGCATAAGAATTATATTTTACTGTATAAAGTGAATTATAGATTACTACAACTACAGCAATAAGAATCACTGCAAGAGCTATTAACTTAATTGTCTTCTTCATTTCCTGAGCCCTCCTTTGATCCTTCTGACTGCACGGTAGTGCCTGTTGTATATCCACTTATATTAACAAAGCTGTCCAGTGGGTACATGGTCTGCGTATCACCATCTGTAATAATTATCTTCATACCCGGAAGCAGATCTTCCATAGTTTCATAGAACATACGCTTCTTTGTGATGAGTGGATATTGCTTATACTGCTCATAAATCTGCTCAAATCTTGATGCCTGTCCTTCTGCTTCTGCTATACGGGCTTCCTTCTTACCTTCAGCATCCTTTATGATCTTATCTGCCTTTGCTGTTGCCTCAGGCAGTTCCTGGTTCTGATATTTCAGAGCATTATTCTTAGCTGTATCAGCGCCCTGCTTAGCGGTTTCAACTGATTTGAAGGCCGCTATGATCTCATCTGTTGGCGGCTCTGAATCCTGTACTGTAATGTTTATAACCGTAAGACCAATATTATGATTCGAAAGCTCACTGATCATGGCTTCCTTAACTTCAGCCTGAATCTGTCCTTTACCTGTAGTCATAGCTTCATCAACTGTATAGTTGGATACTATGGTTCTAATGGAAGAAAGCGCTATATCCTTAAGAATTTCCTCGGGATTGTTGGAATTATACAGATATGCAACCGGGTCTGAAACCTTGTACTCAAGATAGAAATCAATATTAAGCAGATTAAAATCAGAAGTAATCATGATTCCATTGGTTTCATCTGTAATATTCTGTCCTTCTCCGGCGATGCTGTAACCAACACCTGTACCATGGGTAGTCATATCAACCTTCTCAACCTGCTGGATAAAAGGTATCTTAAAATAGAGACCTGCTGTATCAGTCCTCATTACCTTACCAAACATGGTAACTACCGCATTTTCCTGCTCATTTACATAATAGTAGCTGTCGTTTATGACGAAAAACAGTATAACAACCGCTATTACTATCTTTGCTATAGTGATATAGATATTGTTCGGGTGTTTTTCTATTTTCCCTTTTTTATCAATAACTATATCGGCGTCATCATCTCTTTTATCAGCCAATTCTTCTCCCTCCTTGCTATAAATACTATATGATACGCATATACAGTCACTTATATCATTTATTTGCTCCATGGTCAAACTAATTATAAAACTCTTTTTTTAATCTAACTTTAATCTTCATTAAAAGACCATTTAATCTGCCAAATGTATTATAAGCACATCAAAAGCAAACAAGCTTACAAAAATGAGTATAGATATTTAGATTAAATGGAGGAAATAACAATGGATGAATTCACAAAGGTTGAGAGATTAGTTACAATAACAGGAGCATCATATGAGGATGCAAGAAATGCACTTAAGTGTTCAGATGGAGATATTGTTGATGCAATGGTATACTTAGAGCAGGTTGGAAAAGTCGCAGTTAAGACAGCAAACGTTGATCCAAGATTTGCACCTATCTCAGATGCAGAGGTAGCAGCTGCAGCAATCAGAAATGAAGAGCGTGAGCGTACAGCAGTTTATAAGAAGAAGTCAGGCGGTATCGGTGGTTTCATCGGTAAGATCCTCAGATTCCTTCTCTGCAACAAGATTGCCATCAGCAAGGATAACAGAGAGATAATCCGTCTTCCACTTATCGCATTAGTTCTTTTATGCGGAGTATCCTTTGGTACAGCAGTAGTTGCAATCATCATATCAATGTTCTTTGGTATCGAGTATAGATTAATTAAGGATGCCGGAGTTCCAGCAGCATATTAAATATTATTTTGGGGAGGAATAAGATATGCAGTGTCCAAGATGCGGAGGTGTGAACTGCACCATTATCAGTGAAACATCCACAAGTGGTAAAGATTTCAGCGTAGGAAAGGGTCTTTGCGGTTATTGGATATTAGGCCCTATCGGAGTTCTCTGCGGAGCATGTGGAGAAGAGAAGAAAGTTAAAGAGAGTAATTATTGGGTTTGTACAAGTTGTGGATATAAATGGAAAGTATGATGACTAAACAAGATAGAATATGGCTTAAGCTCATGAAGATGGGTGAGAAGCTGGGATGCCATCAGATGGAGTCCAGAAGCTTCTCCTTCAGAGGATACCAGTTTCCGGTATGCGCCAGATGTACAGGTGTTTTTGTAGGACAGGTATCCGGAATAATAAGTATAATCTGCGGTTTCAGACTGTCGATATATCTTAGCTTTATTTTCATGGCTATCATGGCACTGGACTGGGGAATTCAGTATCTGAAGATACATGAATCCAGTAATATCAGAAGATTCATATCCGGAACCCTCTGTGGTTTTGGAATGACATATCTGTATTTCTATGTGATCAAATATGTAATAGACTTTTTGATCAATATTTAGTCAGGGTTAAGAGTTATGGTTTTTATACAGGGGAAATAATTATGGATAATTTAGCAAAGGTTGATAAGTTAGCAGAGATTACAGGAGCATCATTTGAGGATGCAAGGCGTGCACTCATAGCATGTCATGGAGAAACGCTGGATGCAATGGCTTACATAGAGATGCATAAGAAAAAGAAGAATAGTGTTTTAATATATAAGCATAGCTGACAGGGGAGCTGTGTTGCCCATGGGAGCGAAAATATTCGTTTCCATGGGCCTTTTTTTGTAATTTTTCTCTTTCATAGCAAAATATTTATAGTATAATATCTCAGGTGAATATTTTTTATAGAAGGAAACATAATCATGGCAAAAGAAAAAAGAGAAGGCTTTAGAAGCAGACTGGGGTTTATCCTGGTTAGTGCCGGATGTGCAATCGGAATCGGAAATGTATGGAAATTTCCTTATGTAGCAGGTCAGAATGGCGGAGCGATATTCGTACTGTTCTATATCCTGTTCCTTATCCTCATGGGAATTCCGGTTCTCACCATGGAGCTCAGTATAGGACGTGCAAGTAAGAAGACCATTGTTGAAGGCTATAAGGAACTGGAGCGTCCGGGAGCGAAATGGCATATTCATGGATGGTTCTGTGTAGCAGGATGCTATCTGCTTATGATGTATTACACAACCGTTGCAGGCTGGATGCTGGCATATTTCTGGAAATTCCTTGTAGGTGATTTTTCAGGTCTGACAGAAGATGCAGTAGGTGGTGTCTTTGGTTCCATGCTGGATAATCCGATGGAAATGGGAATCTTTATGGCCATTATAGTAATAGCCGGATTTCTGGTTATAAGCTTCGGAGTTCAGAACGGACTTGAAAGAGTTACAAAGGTTATGATGATCGGTCTTCTTGGACTCATAATTGTCTTAGTTATAAACAGTTTTACTCTCAGAAATGCAGGTGAGGGAATAAGCTTTTATCTCCTTCCAAATGTAGACAATATCAAGCATGTCGGAATCATAAAGGTAATTACAGCTGCTATGAATCAGGCATTCTTTACACTGAGTATCGGTATTGCATCCATGGAAGTTTTCGGAAGTTATATGTCTGACGAGAATTCTATTCTTGGTGAAGCAGTAAAAATCTGCAGTCTGGATACCTTTGTTGCAATTGCGTCAGGATTTATCATATTCCCGGCATGTTTCTCCTTTGGAATTCAGCCGGCAGAAGGTCCGTCACTTATCTTTGTTACACTTCCATGTGTATTTATCAACATGACCGGCGGAAGAATATGGGGACTTCTGTTCTTCCTGTTCATGACCTTTGCAAGTTTCTCAACGGTTACAGCCGTATTCGAGAACCTCGTATCTTCATGCATGGATAACTTCAAATGGGGAAGAGTGAAGTCAGTTATCATAAACTGCGTCTTCATGCTTATTGCAAGTGTACCATGCGTACTTGGTTATAATATACTTAAGAATGTACATCTGATAGGTGGAAGAGATATACTGGATAGTGAGGACTTCATAGTAAGCAACCTTCTTCTTCCAATAGGAGCGCTCATATTCCTTATGTTCTGTGTTACAAAATTTGGATGGGGAGCGGATAAGTTCCTGGAAGAGACCAATAAGGGTAATGGCATGAAGCTCAGTCCGAAGCTCATAGCATATTTCAAGTATGTACTTCCGGTTCTTATACTGGTTATTCTTGTCAGCGGACTCATTGGATAAAGACCATTTCAACAATTGGTTTGTGTGAGGCAGCCTATGTGTACACGTTATTTCGTAAAAAATCTGACTCCTGAATTAAGGGAGATAATAGAAGAAGTTGAAGTGTCACCTCTTTCAAGACGCTTTATGCTCTCAGGCAGCAAGGTAAAAACAGAGGGTGAGATCAGGCCTACAGATGTGGTGCCTGTTCTTGCTCCTGATATGGATGGGCTGAAAAAGGTATATCCTATGAAATGGGGTTATTCAAATCCATATCATGGCGGAAAGCTTATCCTGAATGCCCGCTCCGAAACAGCAGGAGCAAAGCTGATGTTTAAAGAAGACTGGCTCAGACACAGGTGCATCATACCGGCATCTTATTACTTTGAATGGGAACACATTAAGAGTAATGATGGAAAGATAATAACCGGAGACCGGTATATTATCGAACCAAAGGGGGAGACGGTAACCTGGCTCTGCGGCCTGTACCATATAGAAGAAAATTTCCCGACCTTCGTAATACTTACGAGAGAGCCGGGAAAAGAAATCGAATTTATTCATGATAGAATGCCGCTGATACTTCCGACACATCTTGTTCCTGAATGGATAAGACCGGACTCTGAACCGGAGGAGCTGATGAAGGAAGCATTAACGGATATGATAGCGGAAAAGGGTTGATCCCGCCGCTATTTTTTATTTCAGATGTCCTCCGCAGAATTTGCAGATCTTAACATCCGGATTCTTATTACCGCATAAAGGACATATCTTTGTCATAACATTCATAACAACATCGAGATCAAGATCCAGTTTATCGACGGTTGTTAATTTTTCATCATTCGGAGTGATGGATGTGATATCAAAATCATATACCTGGAACTTTTTGCTCATAAGCTGGTTAACACAGGCTTCGTGCATGGCAGGAATCTCGTCAGTCAGTTTCTTCACTGACTTTCTTTTGCTGCTGCACATCTGAAGCTGCTGAGCAAGTTCGAGTTTAATTATATTTTTTACATGTTCTACAGCTCTTGCATCATTTCCCCATTCCTGAGAAGCAACCTTTACATGACCGGTAACAGTTACAAAAATACCTTGATAAACATTGTCAAAATAAGGTGACTGCTCTGAGAAATCCACGTCAATAGGTTGAATAGTATTGTTGTCCATATCTTTTTTACCCCCACTTTCCTATTCTATATAAATAACCTAAAAAGAGTATATCAAGCTATCAGATTATTTTCAATAAGACCGCAAAAATCAGTCAAAAGAGGGTAAAAAATCTCTTTTGTTTAGACGATAAATAATCTATGCTAATATCATGAGATTAATGACCGAATATAAAAGGAGGACGTAATGATATGAACGAAACAATAAATGTATTAAAGAACAGAAGAAGCTGCAGAAACTTTAAGCCTGACATGATAAAGGATGAGGAGCTGAAGGCCATCATTGAAGCCGGAACCTATGCTGCAACCGGAATGGGTAAGCAGAGCCCGATCATTATAGCCGTTACAAATAAAGAGATCCGCGACATGATCTCAGAGGACAACAGATCCATAGGCGGTTGGGATGCAGGCTTTGATCCATTCTATGGCGCCCCTGTAATACTTATAGTTCTTGCCAAGAAGGATGTGGCAACCCATGTATATGACGGCTCCCTTGTTATGGGTAATCTTATGAATGCCGCAGAGAGCCTGGGAGTTGCAAGCATCTGGATCCATAGAGCTAAGGAAGAGTTCGAATCCGGATTTGGCAAGGAACTCCTTCAGAGACTGGGAATAGAAGATGAGTATGAAGGAATCGGACATTGTGCACTTGGATACGCAGCAGCTCCGGCAGCAGCCCCTGCACCAAGAAAAGAGAACTACGTATATTATTTATAATGGAATACATTTCCGGAAAGTTATACGGGGAGAACGATATGAGTAAAGTTAAGTGGGGTGTGCTTGGCACAGCAAATGTAGCGGCCTGGGGAACCATACCGGGAATGAAGAAGTCGGAGTCCTGTGAGCTTTATGCCATCGCAGGAAGAAGTCTGGAGAAGGCGGAGAGATATAAGGCAGAGTTTGGATTTGAGAAGGCTTATGGAAGCTATGACGAGCTTCTGGAGGATAAGGATGTTGAGGCAGTTTATA
>JAEEGL013819347.1_pt1 | contig 24706 bp, 21 predicted proteins | sample 9134231 | NCBI WGS metagenome assembly JAEEGL01 (sample SAMN16246548, study PRJNA631951) | gut metagenome | biome: gut microbiome; feature: rumen; material: fiber-attached | host: Bos | place: Iran: Karaj | collected 2018-10
ATTCTCATAATGATCTTTGCTGTAACAATTACAGAAGAAATATAAATATCCATCAACATGAGCCATATAATAATCACTTAAACAAATTGATTTTTCTCCAACTTCATCAGTTGAGACATTGTATTGAAGATTAATGACAACTCGGTCATAGTTATGGTATTGAGGAATTAATATCTCTTTAATGGCAACCTTATCCTTCTCAACTTTTTCGACAACTTCTTCTTCATCAATAGTTTCATATGTGTAGTTGATTTCTTTATAACCAACTTTATCTAGTTCACTAACATCAAATGTTTCTGTTAAAACATTAACATATCCACCAAATAAGAAACTGACATATTCAAAACTTGTTTTAAGTTTTCCATCTACTTCGATAGTTTTAATAATCTTAAAACTATCTTTATCATAAAGATCGATGTAAGTAGTGTATTTGCCATTCTCTTCTTTGTCATAATATGTCACGATATTATTCTTAATTAAGGCATAATCACTCTTTCCAATTTCTAAAGATGATAGTTCTTCCTTCTTGAGATCATAGCGATATAACGTTTCATCATTGCGGTAATAATAAACATTACGTTCTTTATAACCATTATCTTCAAAAACATATTCTAAATTATTTGGTAAAGTTGTTACTGGAGTTGTTCTAGCAACACTCTTTCCTCCATAATCTTCTTCCACAATCTCTTGAACAGGAATTGTTGGACGATAGAATAGTTTATAAACAAACAATCCACCAAAAGTGAATGTCATTAAAACATTTACACAGAAAATAACGTAGAAACGATTACGATTAGGACGGATCGCAATTTGTCGTTTCTTGATATTTAGTTTTCGATTGATTTCCATCGAATATAGTGTATATGTTAGAATCGATAAAGATATTAAAAATAAAGTAAGATAAACGTAAATCATATGTTCATTCTCTCCTTGAATGCTTTTACGTATGTCCTATTTACTTCTACAACATCTTTATTAGTCATTACTAATTTAAGTTTTGAATTTAACATTGGTCGAATATATTCGATATGCGCAATGTTTACTAAGAAGGATTTTGAGATACGAACGAAGTTCTTTTCCATTAGAGTTTGTTCCAAAACATATAGTTTCTCTAAGCAATAGAACCTCTCCTTATTGATGACCGCAAACACTTCGTTATCAAAAGCCTCAAAGTAAGAAATGGTATCGACACTGACTCTCTTTTCTCCACGACTATTTTCCACATTGATGAAAATAGCTTCGCCTTGAGAAAGAACTTTAATCATGTCAATCAGATTAAGTAATGTGTTTTCGTTGAAGTAGATATTTATTTTATCATCTTCAAATAAATTCACATCGTCTGTAATGACATACTTATAGTCAAGTGATTCGATGATATTAAGTTTTTCAATTACAAGTGACTTTTTTATCGTCGATGTGTTTACTTTAAACATAGTTCCTTCCTTTTTATTTTATAATTTCTACAATAAATGCTGCACTAAACTCCTCATTTGGTTTCAAAGTAATGATATCATCTTTATCTTTAAAATAACCTTTTGTATCATGATGATCATTATAACCTATCCATGGCTCTAAACATACAAATGGTGCATCATTAAATGGTGTCCAAATAGCTAATGTTTTAAATCCTGGATAACTGAATTTAATTCCTTTATTTGCTTTATTTAGAAGCATAACGCTTTTTGATTTTACTTTTGGATTAATTATTGTATCAACGCTAAACAATTCTTTTTTTAGATTTAGTTCTTTAAGATTACGATATCTTAAAGCTGGTTCATCAAAGTTAAGAGTCGCATTTGGCATAACTTTTGGTGAATCAAAAGTTTCTTCTTCACTAAAAACAACACGATAATCGGTAAATGTTTCGTTTTTATATAGTGGAACATTGAATGCCGGATGGCATCCAAGGTTAAAAAGCATCTCTTTTTCATCAAGATTCTTAACGATTATTTCCGCCTTTAGTTTATATTCATCAAGATAATAATTAACATTTACTTGGTGACGGAATGGATAACTTTGATAAGTTTCATCATCAGATAAAAACTTAAAACTTATCTTGTTTTCATCCTTTCCTATATATGAAAAATCACGATATCTAATAAGTCCATGTTGAGGGATTTGATATTCTTTTCCATTGATTATTGTCTTCTTATCTTTTAATGTTCCAACCACTGGAAAGAGGAATGGACTACAATATCCCCAGTATTTTGGATCACTATACCAGATGTATTCTATTCCATCACAACTTAGTGATTTTAGTTCAGCACCACGGTTCGCAACTTCGATTTTTAATTTACCATTAGATAGAGTTTCGCGCATAATTTACCTCCATTTATCTACATTATTATACTCTTTTTTGATTATTATATCAATTACATTTTTTTCTTGCACTCCTTTTTTATTAGTGCTATAATATCACCAAAAGAGGTGAAAAATATGTATAAATCAAAACTAGATTTGTTGGAAACTGAAGTTGCGATCAAGTTTGTAAAAGACAATTTTGAACGTGAACTTGCTAAAGCGTTAAAGCTTACTCGTGTATCTGCTCCATTATTTGTTATTCCGGAAACCGGATTAAACGATAATTTAAATGGTGTTGAACGTCCTGTTAGATTCGACATTAAAGCCATTAACAAAGATGTCGAAGTAGTTCAAAGCCTTGCAAAATGGAAGAGAATGGCTCTAAAGAAATATGGCTTTGCTCCTAATACCGGCCTTTATACTGATATGAATGCCATTAGACGCGACGAAGATCTTGATGCTCTTCATTCATGCTATGTTGACCAATGGGATTGGGAAAAGATCATCACAAAAGATGAAAGAACATATGGATTTTTAAAGAAAACTGTTAAAACTATTTATAAAGTTTTCTTAAAAATGAATGCTATAGTAAGTAAGAAATATCCAGTCTTACAAAACGATTTACCTCGAGATATTTATTTTATTAGCACTAAAGAACTAGAAAAGATGTATCCTGATAAAACAAGAAAAGAAAGAGAAAACCTAATTGCGAAAGAAAAGAAAGCTGTTTTCTTATATCAAATTGGTTGGCCACTAAAAGATAAACAACCACATGATGGTAGAGCTGCCGACTATGATGATTGGAAATTAAATGGTGATATCGTTTTATGGTATGAACCATTAGGTATCGCATTTGAACTATCATCAATGGGTATTCGTGTTGATGAAGATAGTTTAGTTAAACAACTAAAGAATAAACACGAAGAATATAAATTAGATAATCCATATTGTAAAGATATTTTAAATAAGAATTTACCTTATACAATTGGTGGAGGTATCGGTCAATCTCGTATTTGTATGTACTTCTTACAAAAAGCTCATATTGGTGAAGTTCAATCATCAGTTTGGGGAGAAGATTATCTAAAAGATTTAGAAAAAGAAAACATTCATTTATTATAAAAAATAAGACTGCAATCGCAGTCTTTTTTTATACCATCAACATCAAAACAATTAATGATGAAAGAATTGTTGGAACACCAATAATAACACCATATTTAGTAAAATCTAAAAATGTCATATTGATTCCTTGTTTTTTAAGTATACTCATCCACATTATTCCCGCAAGTGCTCCGATTGGAGTTAAGAAGGCTCCAATATTTGATCCAATGATTGTCGCAAAAATGCTGGAAACAGGTACGACTTCTAAACTATTTAAAATTTCAGTAAAGAATAAACTCATTGGAATGTTATTGATAATATTAGCACATAAGAATGATGACATACCATATTTTAATGTATAACCACTATCACCAAATAATAGTGATAATTTATAAGTAAAGCCACTTTCTTTTAAGGCAAGAACTATCACAAACATTGAAAGTACAAATGGAATGAGCGTCCATGGGGCTCTAATGATTGTTTCTTCAACTTCTGTATCTTTTTCATGGTGAATAAGTTTATATATCGATATAATCGTAAGTAACGATAATGCAAAACCTAAAGTGATATACCACATTTCAAGGCCAATATAACTAGATATTGCAAGAAGAATAGTGCATAATCCCAAATGAACTAAGCCCGTAATTAATAAGAATTTATTTTCATGTATTTCTTCATAACTACATTCAGTAATATCTTTATGAAGTGACTTATGAAATACTAGTAATACTAAACCAAAAGCTACGATTCCACCAACTAATGTTGGAAGCCACATAATTTTTAAATAATCTAAGAAATTGATATTAAAACTTTGAGCAATATAGATATTAGTAGGATTACCAATCACCAGCATCATACTCCAAGTATTGGCCGCAATGAATTCACTTACTAAATAAGGAATTGGATTAATCTTAGTATTCTTTGCAAAGTAACAAATAAAGGGAGTGAATGTTAGAATGATAATATCATTCGATGTAAATATTGTTAGAATTGATGTTAGTATATATAAATATAATAATAACTTAATCTGTTTTGTTCCGGCTTTCTTACAAACTATATTAGCGAGATGTTTGAAGAAACCCACTTCATCAAGAAAGATGGAAAGAATTGTCATTGAAATGAATAAGCATAATATCTTTAAAGGATTAATTGCTTCATCACTAGTTAGACCATTATAGACTACCCCAAGAGATACTCTATTAGTAATAATCATTAGCGTTGCACCAACTAATGCAATAACCCAATATGTGCCGATTCCAAACTTACCAATCTTAATTCTTGGAAAGAAAAGAACAGATGAAATTAATGTAATACACGTAACACTTGCAATAATAATTGAGAGCACCATAACTTTCACCAAACAAGTAAAAATTATAGCACTTTTGAGGTGAAAAGTCCATAGTTAATAAAAATTAAAAACTCTTAAGATAATCTTAAGAGTTTTGTTTTTAATAATTAGTTTTTCTAACTTCAAAGTAACTTTGTGGATGAGCACAAACAGGACATACAAGAGGAGCTTTCTTACCAATAACTAAATGTCCACAGTTACGGCATTCCCACATTGTTTCTTCTGCTTTTTCAAATACTTTTTGCATTTCTATATTATTAAGTAATGCTAAATATCTTTCTTCATGAGCACGTTCGATTTTCGCAACTTCTCTAAATTGATATGCAAGTTTTGTAAATCCTTCTTCTTCAGCTTCTTTCGCAAAACGAGCGTACATATCAGTCCATTCAAAATTTTCACCTTCAGCGGCTGCTTTTAGGTTATCAGTAGTTGATCCTAATTCACCTAATGCCTTAAACCACATTTTAGCGTGTTCTTTTTCGTTGTTAGCAGTTTCTTCAAAAATGCTCGCAATTTGTTCAAATCCTTCTTTTTTCGCAACACTTGCAAAATAAGTATACTTATTTCTTGCTTGTGATTCGCCCGCAAACGCCTCTCTTAGATTTTTTTCAGTCTTTGATCCTTTTAATTCCATTCTTCTTTCCTTTCTTTTTTATAGCTATTCTTTCTTTCCATTAATCATTCGATAAATATCGCTTTTCGACACTCCTCGGTCTTTTGCAACTTTCTTCATTGCTTCTTTATTATCAAATCCTTGTTTCAAATAATAATCATAATGAAGATTGATATCTAAATCATTAAGCATCTTTGTTTCACTCTTAATTTTAGCTCCACTTATCACGATTACTATTTTACTATTAGTTTCATCAATATCTACTTTTTCACCTAAAGTGAAACGAATGAATTTCTCATCTTCTTTAGTTAGGTTTAAACAAAGAACAGCATCACGAGATCCTAAATTACTTTCAAGGCTCGCAAGATCACGCTCAACTTTATCAAAACTACTAAAGAAAACTAGAGTCTTATCAAAGTCGATAATCTCTTTTAGGTCTTCTTCTCTTTCTATATATCCATAATATAAGAACTTATCACAAGGAATTCCTGATGACACAAGACCAGTAAGTAGATAATTAGGTCCAGGAATGACTTCAACACTAAATCCATTTTGAATAGCCATAGTACATATCTTATGACTTTCTTCATCAATTCCTGAATACCCCTCAAAACTTACAATAGATATTGTTTTATTTTTTAATAATTCGATTACTTCTAATTCTTTTCCTTTATAACAATAAAGAGGTTTATCTATTTTATAATAACTTAAAAGCTTTTTTGTTTCTTCTATATCTGATGAATAGATAACATCACTAGCTTTTAAGGTTTCCACACCCCTTATTGTCATATCATCTAAATTACCAATTGGAGTAGGAACAAAATAAAGATCAACCATTATTCAGCCACGATTCTCTTGATCTTTTCACGAAGATCACGTTCAGCGTAAACACCTTTTAATAATTCCATTTTCTTTCTATTAGTAATACCAAAGGCACGTTGAATATCATCAAGGATTAAATGTTCTTCTACTGAATAGAACTCATCAGTTAATGATGCCCAAGAAATATTATAATATACAACATTCTTGATGGCTTTTGATTTATCCACAAAGTAATTAATTAATTGTTCAGTAGATTGAGTTGAACGGCGATACTTAGTGATATCTCCACCCATTTCAGCTTTGTATAATTCAATAACTTTCTTTTCATAGTCAGATACTGGGCCATCAATACTGATTACTTTTGATAATAAATCAAGGAAATAATACTTTTCTTCTTTTGATAATAAACTTAATAACATAGTTCTATTCTCCTTTTTTAAAATTAAATATTTCTAACACTTCACGAGTGTACTTATCTCCATCATAAACAAATAAAGGTTTCATAATTTTAACATCACTTGGTTTATTCTTTCTTGCTTCAACCAAGAACATCATCGCTTCTCCATCGACTTTTGGATGAATCATTTGAATCTTTTTGATTCCAAAATTATTATCCTCAAAAGTACTGAGCACTTCAGTTAGGCGAGAAACACGATGAACCATATAAAACTTTCCTCCATCAATGAGGAGTTTCTTCGCTTCGGATACAATATCAGATAGCTTAGCCTTTACTTCATGACGAGCAATCGTTAGATAATCATTTTTATTAATCATACTATCTTCTTTATAAGGGAAGAAAGGAGGATTAGAGGAAACTATATCAAACGAATTAGCTCCAACTTTTTTGTAAATGTCTTTTAAATCATCACAAATGATTTCAATTTGATCTTCGAAATGATTTAATTCAACACTTCTTTTGGCGAGGCTCGCTACTTCTTCTTGTATTTCTACACCAATAATACACGCTTTTGTTTTCAATGTCAAGAACAAAGGTATAGGTCCATTTCCCGTACCTAAATCAATGATTCTTTTAGCGCTAGTCGTATCAATGAAATTCGCTAACAACATTGAATCAAGCGAAAAACTAAACATATCATCATTTTGAATTATTTTGATATTTTCATATCCTAATAATTCATGAATATTTTCTTTATTCATCTTTTATTTCATCTGATAAATCTTCATCAGAAATTGTTTCTTTATGAGATTTTACTTTCTTACAATCTTTCGCATCCCATTCTTCGATGTTTTCTTCATCATCGATAGTCTTAATGCGTTCACGTAAGATGTCTTCACTAATAACTTTGCATCCTTTTTTGCTTGGAGTATCAACGATATCACCAGTTAGAGGAATACGTGATCTAACTTCTTGATATGTTTCATTCTCATATCCTATACAGCACATTAGTTTTCCACATAGTCCAGCAATCTTTGAGGCACTTAAACTCATATTTTGATCTTTAGCCATTTTCATTGTTACTAAATCAAATTCTCTAAGTGATGATTTGCAACAAATTTCTCTACCACAGACACCAAGACCACCTAAAGCTTTCGCTCCTTCTCTTGGACCAACTTGACGTAACTCAATACGAACACGTAATTCTGCCGCTAAATCTTTTAATAATTCACGGAAGTCTACTCGTCCTTCAGCTGTATAATAGATAATAATTTTTTGTCTATCGATTGTATATTCACAATATAAAAGCTTCATATCAAGTTTATTCTTTTGAACTATCTTCAAACAACGTTCAAAATCTTTTTCCGCTTTTTCTTGATTATATGCTAAACTCTTTAAATCATTTTTATTGGCAAGTCTTAATATTGGTTTTAGTTCATGTTCAAGAAGATTGTCATCAATCATTCTTGGAGGAATGGCAACTGTACCAAGTTCAGTTCCTCTAACTGTTTCAACTATTACTTTATCATCTTTTTTAAGTGTATATGTCGATGGATTAAACCAATATATCTTTCCAACTTCTTTAAATATAATACCAACCACTTTGGCCATAATCTATACCTCACATTTTATGAATAAATCATAATACATTAATTCCAAATTAACATTGAAATTTAATCTCTCTTTAAATTCCAACATTACTTCCAATTGTTTGAATGTCTCTTTATAACCGAATCCACGGACATCAAAACCTAAATCATCCATTTCTTCGATTGTTTCTTTAAAGACCATTTCATCTCTCTTTCCTAATATATAGTATAAACGATCATTTGTAATAGTAATAAGTAAATCTAAAAACATTTGATGTAATGCTTTATCATTATTATTAATCAAGAATTTTCCTTCTTCATTAAATAATAAAATAGGACTTTGATCATTTAGGAAAGATTGAGTTATTTTTTTAACTAAAACTATTACATTTCTTAAATCTTCACTTTTCGCAAGTTCGATTCCTTCTTGACTATTATTAGTAATATTAGAAATAATACGGGCAAGTTCAGGTTCAATTCCCTTGCTTAAATAAATATCTTGTAAAGTCTGTTTATCAATTTGATCAAAAGTAATAACTTGACTACGTGATTTAATCGTACTAAGAACTGAAGCTAAGTTTTCTGTTAATAATATTCCGTAACAATCTTCTTTCATTTCTTCTAAGAATTTAAGAAGGGTGTTTGCACCTGATAAAGTAGCTCTATCAATGTCATTAATAATAAAGATTCTTGGACCTTTTTCAATACTACTAAAATTAAATTCTTTTTCTAGTTGAGCGATTTGTTCCTTCTTGATTGATGGAAGAGAACCAACACCCTCACTCTTTGATGGTTCGACAATAAATAAACGTGGATGAACTCCTTCTTCAAGTCTCTTACAGTTAAGACAAACACCGCAAGCATTATGATTATCACATAGTAATAAACTAGATAAATACATCGCAGCTTGCATCTTAGGTGTTCCTTTGGCACCATCAAATAGATATACTTGAGCAGTTCGATTCTTTTTGATACCGTTTTGTATTACTTTTACAACACGGCTTTGTGTCTTTAGTAAGAAACTAAAATCCATAGCTATCCCTTTCTTAAAATATTATAATGCTTCTTTTAATACTTTTTTAACTCTTTCAAAGACTTCATCACGAGTGCCATTTCCATCAACAACTTTAATACGTTCCGGATACATTTTAGCAATTTTTAGATATCCTTCACGAACTTTATTGTGGAATGATACTTTTTCTAAATCTAATCGATTAACATCACGGTTATTATCTTTAATTCTTGATAATCCTAGTTCGACTGGAATATCAATATAAATCGTAAGATTTGGTAAGAAACCCGATGTCGCATACATATTGATATTGTATACTTCTTCAATGCCTATTCCTCTGGCATATCCTTGATATGCTAAAGAAGAATCTAAATATCGATCACAAATAACGATTTTACCTTCTCTTAAGGCTGGCTTAACTATTTCTTCTAAATGTTGACGACGTGATGCAGCATATAGTAAAGCTTCAGTCATGTAATCCATCTTTGTGTTTTCCACATTTAGAATAACATTTCTTATTTGTTCAGAAATAATACTACCACCAGGTTCCCTTGTTGATAGATATTTTATTCCTTCACTGTCGAAATAAGCACATATTTGTTTAATGATGGAAGTTTTTCCGCTTCCTTCACAACCTTCAATTGTAATAAATTTTGCTTCCATTTTTATCACCTAAAATATTATATCATTATTTTCTATAATAATAAAGAATAATAACGATTATTCACTCTTCTCATCTTCATATTTGATTCTAACTAAATAGAGACCATTAGCTGTCGCAAGCTTTGGAGCGTATTTCCTATTTTTGGCTTCAAGTGCGGCGTTTAGGTCTTCTTTAGTTAGATGGTGGTATCCCACTTCTACTAACATGGCAACCATTATCCTTATCATATTATATAGAAAGGAGTTACCAATAAATTTAATAGTAAGTAAATTATTATCTAATATAAAATCAATTGATTTAATATTCTTAATTGTATTAGTAGTTTCATAATTTTTCGTGAAAGTTTTGAAATCATGTTCACCAATAAAGACTGAACTTGCATCTTTCATTGCCTCAACATCCAGTGTTCCATATTCTGGATACATTCTATAATTAGAATATAATGGATTATATTCACCTAAATCAATTAAGTAATGATATTCCTTTTCAAAAACATTATGTTGAGCATGAAATGATTTATCAGTTTTAATTACTTCTTTAACATAAATATCAGAAGGAAGATATGAATTTATTGCTTGTTTCATATTTCTTTCATTAATATCAAGAAAACTATCAAAGTGGATAACTTGTCCATAAGCATGGACGTGGCTATCAGTGCGACTGCAAGCTAAAACATTTATTCGTTCTTTATGAATAATGGCTAGAGCTTTTTCCAGTTCTTCTTGAACCGTTCGACTATTAAGTTGGGTTTGAAAACCATGGAAATTAGTTCCATCATAGCTCACAATGCACTTATAACGCATAGTATCCTCCTATATTAATCCTGGTATAAATATCTTTAATAAAATAATCGCAACTAATAATAGATTAATGAATATCAAACAGAAATAATCCACAAAACGGAAATGTAGAACTTCCATTGATGTTCTCTTACTATCGGGATCGTATCCTCTTGCTTCCATTGCGTCCGCAAGATCTATTGCTTTTCGATATGCTATCGCAAACATTGGTACGATTAAGGCAATTACTTGCTTAATCTTTTGTGAGAAGTTTCCTTCTTGGAAATCAACACCACGAGAGGCTTGAGCACGTAAGATTTTATTTGCTTCATTGATTAAAGTAGGAATAAATCTTAAGGCGATTGAAACCATCATACAAAATACAGCTGGATTTAGTTTGATTAATTTAAGTGGTGATAATAATTTTTCTAAACCTTGATTTAGTTCAATTGGTTTTGTCGTTAATGTTAGAAGAGCGGATGTGAAAATAATCGCTACGATTCTAATTAAGACAAATAATGCCACATTCAAACTATCATCATATATATCAATATGATAATCCGCAATCACTGGTGTTGCTTTATAATAATATTGTAAAACAAATGATCCAATAATGATTCCCATAAAGATTAAGAATCGACATTTTTTAATTATCTTATTAGATAAGAAAAATAATACTAACAATACAATACTTGTAACCAAATTAAATACTGTTAATGTAAAATTCCATGATACAAGTAAAGTTCCTGTCTTTCTAAACAACACTTGGAATATAAACATAAACATGAATACATAAACAAGCATTAATAAGTTATTCAAAAACTTAATAAATGGAACTTTGGTTGTAAACACTATAATTAATGTAAAACCAAGGAAACCAAGTAAAGAATAAATATTATCAACTAAAAATATTGCGATCATATAAACAAATAAAGCAATTATTTTTAGACGTGGGTCTAAACGATGAACCCAAGAATTCGAATTATAGTATTGACCTAAAACCATTTTACTATTCATGTTTCATGGCCTCCACTATTGCCTTAGCAGCTTCTTCGATATTATCTTGGTAAATATCAAATTTGATATTTAGTTTTTCCCTTAATTCTTTTAATGTTTTAATAACCTCTGGTAAATCAAGTGAATGTTCTAATAAGAACTCTTCATCTTTGAATAGTTCATATTTATCACCATCATAGACGATTTTTTGATTATCAAGAACTATGACACGAGTCGCAACACGCCACAAAACATCCATATCATGAGTAACAAAGATAACGGTCTTTTCTTTCGCTATTTTCTCAAGTAGAGTGATTAATTCATTCTTTGTGAATGGATCAAGACCGACAGTAGGTTCATCAAGAATAAGAATTTCCGGGTTAGATGCTAAAATTCCTGATATTGCAACTTTTCTCATCTCACCACCAGATAAGATTAATGGATGTCTCTCATAATATTTCTCATCAATATTAAGCAGTGACATTGCTTGTTTGGCTCTTTCTTCTGGTTCATCTAATTTATAATTCTTAGGACCAAAAGAGACATCTTTTAATACTGTTTCTTCAAATAGTTGATACTCAGGAAATTGAAAAACAACTCCCACTTTTTGTCTTATTTGTTTAAGATTCTTTTGTTTCTTTTTCGTAACAACATTATCATCAACCGTAACACTACCTAAAGTAGGAACAACTAAAGCATTCATTAATTGGATTAATGTGCTTTTTCCACTGCCAGTATGTCCAACAATCGCAATGAATTCATTTTTATCATTAATCTTAAGATTGACATCTTTCAAGATATAATTATTTTTCTCTTCTTTACGATTAGGAAAATAAGTAAAAGCTACTTTTGAAATGTCAATTCCCATAAAGCATCCTCCACTATTTTCTTTTTATCGCTATCTAAATCTGATTCATCAATCTTCTCAATTAGTTTCATTGAATTAGTAACATCTAGATTAGCACTTTTTAATATATCTTTTTCTTTAAATACTTCTTCTGGCTTTCCATCAAGAACTATTTTACCTTTATTAAGAACAATTACTCTATCCGCATCTTTTGCTTCATTAAGGTTATGGGTAATTGAAATAATTGTAATACTTCCAACTAATGATTTAATAGTGGTTAAAACTTCATTAACACCAGCTGGATCAAGCATTGAAGTAGCTTCATCAAAGATAATGATGTTTGGTTTAAACGCAAGAACAGAAGCGATCGCTACTCTTTGTTTTTGTCCCCCAGATAATTCTTCCGGATTACGTTCTAGTTCTTTTTCCATTCCCACAAGCGCGCTCATTTCAAGAACTCTTGCCTTTATTTCACTGCTTTCAACACGACGATTTTCTAAACCAAAAGCAATATCATCTTTAACTGTTACTCCAACGAACTGATTATCAGGATTTTGAAAAACAATTCCGACATTCTCTCTAATCTTATATACATTTTCTTGATTTAATTCCATTCCATTGACAATTATTGAACCACTATTTGCTTCTAGTAGTCCAATAATAAGTTTGGCAAGAGTGCTTTTACCACTACCATTATGACCAAGAAGAACGACATATTCTCCTTCTTCTACATCAAGTGATAAATCTTTCAAGATTAGTCGTTTTTTTGTATATCCAAATGTTAAGTTTTTTATCTCAACTACTTTCATACAACCACCATTATTAAATTATTTTACCATTTTTTTATGTTTTTTTCAAGATACAAAAAAAGTCCGATAGACATTTCTATCTATCAGACATTTTCTTTTAACTATATCTGCCTAAAGCATGGTATGTTTCAACAAAGTCCGTGAATAAGCCTAAGCAATAGCCAGGAGCTGTACTTGCTTTTTCATATGGAATTGTGTTGAATGAACCAGCAGATAATAATGCATTGATAATTTCGAAGATATCTTCAGGAACATCTTCAAGCATCTTAGTCATACCACAACGATCTAAGAAGTTACCTAACTTAGTTGCACTAGCCATTGCATTGCTGTAAGAGTTGAATGGTAATGGTACGATATTAGTAATATCAGTATAAGAGATTGCTTGTAATTGTAATACAGCATCCATTACATTATCAACTTCACCAAGTTTAGGATCAGGAAGTGAATCATGAATCAATTCAATTGTTATATCATCACCATTCCATGTTGATACTTTATCATTATAGTAAGCTGTTAAATCTTCAGCCTTATTAACTGGAGTTTCATTCTTAGGCATGTAATTATATACTTCATCGCTAACACGGATATTGATTTCGCCACCATTATCGAATGTACGTTCAATACCATCTTTAACTTTTGTAGCCAAGACAGATACATCTAGATATCTTGATAAGGCCATTGTCTTAATAATCTTGCCTAACTTCGATGTATCAACATTAGTTACATCTAGGTTGTTCATGTTCATTTCTCCAGCAAGAGTTAAGATTTCCGCAAATACATCAATTTCATTATCCCATTCATATTGAGTAAGTTCTCTAGTCTTGGCAGCACTATACTTCCATTCATCTAATGTTGATAGAGCTTTATCAATAACTGTAGGAATTACACGATGAGTAACTTTCGAATGGTTAATATCTTTTAATGATGCTTTCTTTTCATTAATATCAAATGATGTTACTTCAAAGTCACTTAGTGAATTCATAACTTTAAATACTTTACGTAATTCACCATTTTCTACAACATTACCTTCAACGAATCCTTCATCATGAGGTTCTTTACCACTACTATCTTTTGTTCTCCATTCAGTTTCTGTGATGTTAGTATTAATAGCTTCACGGATTTCATTATCGCTTACAGAATCATCAAGAATAGATTTCATCATCTTTGATAATGAATGAACGATTAACTTCGATTGTTGTAGAGCATCTGGAACGCTGTTTTGATGAGTTTCATATGCTGTTTGGAATGTTGAGAATTGGAAGTTGTTATAATCAACACCAAATCCACGTAAATCACGTAATGTCTTAACTAAGTTTTCAATATCGATAGCGACCATTTCATACTTATCTTGATCAGATGAAATAGATTCACCTTCATAATTCTTCGATAATTCAATATAATTACTTAAACTAACACCTGTTAATACATTAACAACTTCTTTAGATGCTGTGTATTTAACGATTGCTGATTCAAACATTTGATGAATTTCTAAATCATTCTTATCTAGTAAGTCATCAACTGTTAAGCTTGAACTAATATTTGAGAAGTCTTGAGAAGTATCATCACCAAAGATAACTTGTAATGATTGTAATAATAGACGTAATTCACCAGGTTTAGTACCTTCATCATAATCACCCCAACGGTAGTCATCTTCATCATAAATTACAACTAAGCTACTACCATCAAGATCTTTGATACGTTTAATCATTGTATCTTTAAGAATTGTACTATTAAATAATGGTCCAACTTCATCATCTTCTTCACCAATCTTATTATTTAAGCCTCGTAATTGTTTTACAATACTATCGGCATTTAGACCAGTGATATTAACTTCACCTTTGAATAATGTATCGATAGAAACGATGAACTTACGTAATTCACCTTCGACAGCACTTGGTGACCAAATGTATTGATCATACCATTCAAAGTCATAAGCACCATCATTAATAGTAAGAGTATCTTGATTTTTTATTTGTTTAATAAATGTATCAGCGATTACTCTACTTTGAATTGCTTTACCAAGTTCGTCTTCACTTTCATCTTTCACATCACTCTTAAGACTAGTAATCTTATTGAATATGTCATTAATCTTTTCAGCATCGCTTAGTTTAGATACATCAACAGTATATTTATGGGTTACTGGATCTTCTTCAGCGATTAAAATCTTAACAGAATGAATAATATATTCGATTTCATCACGCCAATCATCTGTATCATAGCCATCAGTTCCCTCAGTATTAAGAACTGGATTTGCGCCTTCACCGAATGATTGAATATTTTTCGCAATTGTATCAGTAAAGATAATACTTGCGACAACTTTATCTAATTCTTCATCAGATAAGTTAACAATCATTTCAAATAATTTATCAGTTGATTGACCTAATTTATCGATATTAATATTACCTTCTTCATCAGCTAATAATAATTTAGCCGAACGAATAAGTTTTTCTTCTTCATCTCGCCAATCATCAAGGTTTTCGCCTAAATCAAATGATTGAACATTCTTAGTTTCTAAAGCAGCACCAGAGCCTTCACCATACTTCAAGATTTGTTTAGCCATTGTGGCTGTGATAACATCACTTAGAAGCACTTCATCTAAATGGTCTTCAGCTGGATCATCACTAACAAGACCAGTAATTAAGTTAATTAAACTATCGGCACTTGAACCTAATTCATCAAATTTAGAAGAATCATCGCCAAGAATTAACTTCAAACTCTTGATCATATTCTCTTCCTCTTCCTTCCAATCCTCAGTCTTCCATCCATCGCTAGATAGATATTCAGGAACGGCAAGAACAGAACCAGGGTCACTTCCGTATTCAATTAGCTTATCCGCAAGAGTATCAACGATAATCTCACTATCAGTTAAAGTTTCAATATCTTCATCACTCATATCTAGCAACATACTAATGAAGTCATTAGTGTTATTACCTTGAAGTTTATCAAGAGTATATGTCTTATTACCATGTTCATCAGTAGTTTCTAATAATATACGAGCAGAAATCAAGAATTGAGCAAGACAATCACTCCACTCTTCTTCCGTCTTATCACGATCTCTTAGATATAAGAACTTATTATCACCTTCACTATAATCAAGGATAATACCTTTTGTTGTATCAGTGATAACAGCACTTGATAGAACTTCTTGAATTTCTTCATCAGTTAAATCTAAGAATACACCAATCTTTTCACTTAAATTATCAGATAATAATTTATCATAAAGAACGGTCTTTACTTCATTACCATGTTCATCTGTATCAATATCGACTAGTAAAATACTAATAGCTTTTAATAATTTACGTAATTCACCTGGATTATTATTAACATCACGCCAATCAACATCATCAGGATTATCAATCTTTAAGATTCCATTAGTACGTTCAGGAAGTGATTTCATGAACTTGATTAATGTGTCAGTTAAGACAACACTTTCTAATATTTCACCAACATCATCACTCTCAGCACCAATTTCATTAGAAAGAGATGCAATATTACCAATTAGTGATCTAATTAGATTTTCATTATCGCCCATATCTTCAATGCCCTTGAATAATTTAGCAGCATTAGTTAAAACTAATCTTAATTCACCTTTTGTAGTGATATTATCATTACTATCAAGGACATCAAACCATTTATCACTATCACGAGAAATATTATCTAAACATAAGAATTCGGATAATGCTCCACCTTCACCTGCAAAGTTGTATAAATTATTAATGATATTTAATACTAAGAAACGAGATTTTAGTAAACTATCTAATTTATCACTTTCCGCAAGTTGGAATAATTGTGACATGATATTGCTATTTTCCGCAAGTAACATATCTACGAAGATCATTAAACCATCTTTTAAGTGTTCAGCTTCTTCTTTTGTCCAGTATTGTTTGTCCATTCCAATAAGCTTAAATTCACCAAATAGATTTTGTTCATTTAAGTAATCCACGAATGAACCAATATTAGCACTAATTACGCCTGATGATAAAGCATCACCAATAGCCCCAAATAGATCATCAAGTTCTTCTTTAGTCATTGACTTGATATCACTAAATTTGTCTTGATATTTGAATACTTTGCCGACAACTAAGAATAATGCCTTAATGTCATCAGCTTTATTTGCACTCCAATCTTCTTCATGGATTTCGATAATTTGTTTACCAGTTGCCATAACGATAATTCCGTTGATAACAGCTGTTAAGTTCTTATCTAACATCTTTGATTTCATGATTGAATCAATCAAATCATTAACTAAATCTTCATCAGAAAGAAGTTGTGAGTAATCTGTGTCTTCTCCACCACCAATAATGCCATGGTCGATTAGTAATTTCGCAGCCATTACTAGAGATGCTACATCACCACCATCGATTGGAACCATTTCAAGAGATCCACGCATAGCAACTGGAAGGATGTTATTAACTAAACAATAAATATTCTTTGTATTTGAAGAGAGAAGTGATGAACCAACATTGTGGTATCCTTCAATCTTACTTAAGAATGTATCTTTATCAACTGTAACGCTAGTGATATTTTCACTAGAAGTTCTAGTAGTAGTTTCATAAACGATGATATCTCCAGCCTCGCTAACTTTCTTGACGTTAACGATAAATCTATCGCCTTCATCAACAGCACCAAGAAGAGAAATTCCATATTCTTCTAAATCTACTTCATCTTTATTAAGAACCCATACTAATTCTTCAACGCCTGATTTAATTACTTTCTTATATGTGAAATAGTAATCATTAGGACTAGCAATAATCGCATTGAATAATTTTTCTAAATGTTCAAAGTCGAAATTAGTACTATTCCAATCGATATTATTTTCTTTACCTGATAAGTAGTTCGCAAAATCAGTAATTGAAGTAATTCCAAGTTCTTGGAATGCTTCAAAAATATTACCTAAATTTCTAATTTCTTGAGAAATAGAAATACTAGAGAAATCAAGCTTGTATTGATTTTCTGATCCATCAACGTTTGTTAAAGTTCCATTAAGAATCCAGAAACCATCTTCGCTTAAGTTGATTTCCATTTTACCTAAATCGGTAACACCGTCCCAACGAAGAGTAGTCTTAACTCCATTAATATAAATGTAGTTATCTTCATCAGTTGTTAGGGCTGGTTTCATTAATAAGAAACCAGATAACTGTTCTGTAACATAATTATCTAAGAATGAACCAAGTGGTTTAGATAAATCATCTAAGATTTCAATATCCGCAAGAGCTGTAAAGAAATTATTTACACCTTCGCCATTAATTGATAAAAGTGAATCAAGCATATGTTGAACTGGGTCTTCTGCTTCCATCATTTCTTGAATAGTCATATTTGAATCATGAACAGCATCAAGTAAACTACCAAAGCTTTCACCAAGTTTTTCAACAACTTGTTTCATATTTGCATCTTTAATATTTTCAACGATATCTACAACATTAAACATTTGATTTTCTTCTGTTGAGATATTTAAATTCTTTGATTGATTAGAAATAAATTCAACACCAACAGGAACAACAACTTGAATAAGTTTTAAATTCGATAGCTTTTCAAATGCTTCACCAATCACTTCACCATCAAGTCTATCAAGTAAAGCCCAAGTGAATTTAAAATCATTTTCTTTAAGTGGTTCATAAATACGTTCCGAAATAACACCAGCAGCGCCAGCAACGTTATTTATTTCTTCACGGAACTTAATGTCTCCACTCTTTGTCTTTACAACAAATAAATCATCAAATATCTTATTATCAATTTCAACACCATCAACTTTTAAAGCCCCAAATAATTGACCAACAAATGATGTACGATATACAGAAGCCCATTCACCAACTTTGTCTATACTAAAATCGTCGATTGTTGTTTCTGATAATTTGATTACTTCGCCACCAACAGCAAGATAAGCTATTCTTCTGCCATCTTCTCTTGTTGCTTGTTCATAATTTAGTAAATCTCCAAATCCTTCTCCGATTGAGAATAAACCAGATAATGGTACGAAAATAATAAATAGAATGAATACGGCATTGAAAGCACCAATTAATCCACCACCTAAACGAGATAATCCTTTAGGTTTAGCTTTTTTCTTCTTTCCATCTTTAATTTCTTTTTTCTTTGGTTTAATGATTAAATAAATAATACCAAATAATACTCTAAATACTGTCCAGTTCAAGATTATAACAATCAAAATGAAAAGAACTCTAAATACCATTTCAAACAAACCATATAGTAAAGCATATGTTTGTGTTTCTGTAACTACAATATCACCAGTATAAGTTGTCCAAGTTCCACCATCTTGTTCAATTAGACCAAGAAGAGCTTTTGTCGCAAACTCTAGAAGGTCTCGCATAGTTGTGATTGTGTAGCCATTTACTTCAGTTACCCCAAAATTACTCGTTAGAGAACCAATGTTGGCATCAAGTAACCACGCAAAAATAGTTGGAACTAAAAACCAAAGACCAACGATGATTACAAGAGATATTACAATTCGGTAAGTTGCTTTAAAAGTACCACGAATTAGTCCAATAATGAAACCAATCGCGATTATAGCAATACCAAATATATTTACATACATTACTATATCTGAAGGAGTTATATTCATATTATATCCACCTTTCTCTTTTTTATATTATATCAATTATTTTATCTTTTGTATACATATTTTTCTTTTTGCATAAAAACCCTTTGCATTAGAATATTATTTATGATAAAATTAATTAAATTAAAAAGGAGGGACAATTATGTTTATTCCATATGTTATCGAACGTTCTTCTAACGGCGAAAGAAGTTATGATATCTACTCTCGTCTTTTAAAAGATCGTATTATACTTTTAAGTGGGGAGATCGATGATACGATGGCTTCATCAGTCACAGCTCAGTTATTATTCCTCGCTGCCGAAGATAGTTCAAAAGACATTTCTTTATATATCAATTCTCCAGGCGGATCTATTACGGCTGGTCTTGCTATATATGATACAATTAGATTCATTAAACCAGATGTTTCCACAATTTGTATTGGTATGGCCGCAAGCATGGGTGCTTTTCTTCTTGCGAGTGGAGCTAAAGGAAAGAGATTATCACTACCAAATAGTGAAATCATGATTCACCAACCACTAGGCGGAGCTCAAGGACAAGCAACTGATATCCAAATCCAAGCTGATCATATCATCAAGATAAAACAAAAGATGAATGAATTATTAGCAAAAAATACTGGACAACCATATGATAAAGTATGTAAGGATACAGAAAGAGACAATTATATGACTCCAACTGAAGCCTTAGAGTATGGTTTAATTGATAAAATCATTGAAACAAAATAATTTTATCAATAAACTATTGCATTTATATTTTATATATGATATATTTTATTAACATTTAAATGGAGGTTTAGATATGCAATCTTCAGAAGCTGAATTTAAAACATTATTAACAAAAGAAGAATATAATACCTTAATAGCTAAGTTTAAGAATAATCATGTTGATTATCAAACTAATCACTATTTTGATACAACTAGATTTACACTTAAAGCTTGTGATGCATCTTTACGTGTTCGTGAACGTGATACATTCACTTTAACATTAAAGAGAAGAAAAGGCTATGGTATTCAAGAAAACTCATTACAAATCACAAAAGAAATGTTTGAAGAAATCAGAGAAACAGGATATCTTCCTGATGGTTCTCTTAATAATGATGTTATGAACATCATTGGAACACAAAAGCTTGTTAATTTCATGAGTTTATCAACTGAACGTTTATTCTTATATTATGGAAATGGTATTTTATTCATCGATAAAAGCAATTATCTTGGAATGACTGACTATGAATTAGTATATGAAGCTAAGAATTACCAAGATGGAAAGAAAGAATTTATCCAATTGTTAGTTGATTTTAATATCAAATACAAACGCTCAGAAAAGAAAATCAAACGAGCTTATAACGCATTAAAAAAACTCTAGAATCATATTATATCTAGAGTTTTTTATATACATTAAATCTTTTTTCTTTTCTTACTACTTCTATAAGATTTAGATATTTTAATATTGTCAGCATGGTTTGACTTCTTGAGAGATTCTCTTTCGTAGCTTTGGAATAATCTGCTGATGTAAATTCTCCATCAAAAGGGATAAAGATACGGTAATCATTGATTTCTATTTCATCAATGAGTTCATTTGGAACTCTATCATATCGACTTGAGCCTTTCTTTTTATCTTTACTATAGCCATCAAGATTGCGATATTCCGTTAAATTAATTAGTAATATAATTATTTTTAAATTAGGATTATCTAAATATGTTTTTATTTTATATAGTTCTTTCGCAATATCGTAAATTGAGCCTTTCTTTGGGCTTTTTCTCTCGCTCTTGATTTCGCCATTATCAATCCATGAAAGATATTTAATATAAGGAATAGGATAAACTATTTTTACTTTATGATTTAGAAGTAATGTATCTAGTTTATTTCTTAATTTATCAAATGACCTAGTTTGAATTTCAATGATTTCATCATTATGAACAATATCACATATGAAACTATCGACTTTTACTTCTTGATTATTCGGATTATCATCATAATAATTCTTGATAATCTTATGAAGAGTCTTTTCTTGATAAGTTCCAATTCCTTTGATTAGCTTTTGATTGATATTTTGATTTATTATTTCTTCGAATCGATCTTTATCCATATCTACACCTTTGTTTTATTTTATCAAAATAATGAAAAGATTTCTATATAGTCTTGACTTATTTTCCAAAAAGTATATAATATTTTTACAAACTGTGATGAAAAAATAGTAATATATTATTTTATTTAAAGAGAGACTTTGATTGGTGCGAGAAGTTAATAAGTAATATATGAATGGATTTTCTAGTTATTAAGAGGAAATGCTTAATCGGTTGTTCCGTTATAACAATAAAGAGTGTTTTTATAGACACTGAATTAAGGTGGTACCACGGCTATTTCGTCCTTAGAGATTTATTCTTTAAGGCTTTTTTATTTATAGGAGGAATAATTATGAGAAACATTATTTTATCTGGAGTTAAACCTACCGGTATTCCAACCCTTGGAAACTATTTGGGAGCTTTTAAAAACTTCGTAAAAATGCAGGAAGCAATGTCTGATTATGAACTATTTATGTTCATCGCTGATATGCATGCCATAACAGTCCCTCAAGATCCCGTTGAGTTAAGACGTAATATCAAAAATCTGGCCGCAATTTATCTTGCATGTGGACTTAAGAAGGATAATTTGACATTATTCATTCAATCAGAAGTTCCTGAACATCTTGAATTAGGTTATGTGATGCAGTCAACAGCTTATATGGGTGAAATGGAAAGAATGACCCAATTCAAAGATAAGATGGCGAAAGGTGAAAAAGCAGTTACAACCGCATTATTTACATATCCAGCTTTGATGGCCGCTGATATTTTATTATATGATGCAAAATATGTTCCTGTTGGTGAAGACCAAATGCAACATCTTGAACTTACTCGTGATCTTGCGACTCGTTTCAATAATCGTTTTGGAAATACTTTCGTTGTTCCGGAAGGAATTGTGACAAAAGTTGGAGCGAGAATTATGGATTTACAAAACCCAACTAAGAAAATGGCTAAAAGCGATGATGAAGGAAAAGGTTGTATATATCTACTTGATCCAATTCCTGTTATCAAGAAGAAAATTAAGAGTGCAGTAACTGATAATTTAGCTCATGTTCATTTTGACCAAGAAAATCAACCTGGAATATCTAATCTAATGACTATCTATAGTGCGATTACTGGTGATAGTTTCGAGCAAATTGAAGCAAAATATGAAGGACATGGCTATGGTGACTTCAAAGGAGATCTTGCGGAAATCGTAGCTGGAGAGATTGAAGTTATCCAAAATCGTTTTAATGAATTAATTAATTCTAAAGAATTAGATACAATTCTTGATGAAGGTAGAGAAAAAGCAAGTTACCTTGCTAGAATCAAAATGAAAAAAGTATACCATAAACTTGGTATCGGTAGAAATTAAAAGAAGAGGATTAATCCTCTTCTTTTTATTTTGTAGATTCACGCCAAACGATATCGTATGGTAATAAAATCTTTTCTGCTTTTTTGTGTTTGAAGTTTTCTTCTTTCATTAATTTAGTTAAATAACTCATGGCATTTGAACCCATATCATAAATAGGAATTTCAGCACAAGTTAATTTTGGATTTGAAAGAAGGGCATAACGTGTATTTTGGAAACCAATTACTTGTAATTGATCAGGAACTTTAATTCCTCTCTTTTGAGCAACGTTCATTAGAGAAATTGCCATAGAGTCACGAACGACTAATGCTACATCAGGAACGTTCTTATCAAGTAATTCTGAGAAATACTTTTCGTTCATTGGAATGTTTCCGCTTGAATAGAATAATTTAGGTTCTAGACCAGCTTCTGTCATGGCACGAACATAACCTTTTTGTTTCATTTCATTTAATGTGTACTTATGTTCTGTTCCGACAAATACAATATCCTTATTTCCTTTTTGAATCATCTTATTAGTGATATCAAAAGCACATTCTTCATAATCTACGCAAACACTACCAATAGTGTCTTTCTTAGACAATGCGTTAACAAAGACAACTGGAACTGGAGTATAGTCAATCATTTGATAGATTTCTTTTGTCATTTCATCATTCATGAATAAAATACCTTCAACACTTGAGGCAATAACTTCACTCCAAAGTTCACGTTCATTTTCTGGATCTTTATTAATGAAAAGACGAATAGTATAACCATACTTCTTAGCGGCATCATCGATACCTTGAATCATTTCGGCAACACTGGCACGTGATAATTCAGGAATTACAACGGCAACAGTTGTTGAATGACGGCTTGCTAAACCTCTTGCATTAGCGTTTGGTTTATAACCTTTTTCATTAATGATCTTTAAAACTTTGTTTCTTGTTGCTTCTTTAACTTTATCAGGGTGATTTAAAACCCTAGATACAGTAGCCAAACTAACACCAGCAGCACCAGCGACATCATATATTTTGATTTGTTCCATAATCAACCCTCCACTTAGTGATATTGTATCACAAAAGAAAATCTTTTGCAAGTGTTTTCTGAAAATTTTCAAAATCATTTTCATTTAGTTTACATAAAAAAAAGATTATTGTCTCCAATAATCTTCTTTTAATTTCTACTAAAGCATTAGTCTCTACGTTCTTTAATACGAGCAGCTTTAGCTGATAAAGTACGAATGTAATTAAGTTTGGCTCTTCTAACTTTACCTTTACGTACAACTTCAATCTTATCTACCATTGGTGCATGAACAGGGAATGTTCTTTCAACGCCAACACCATAAGAGTTCTTACGTACTGTAAATGTTTCACTAATACCGCCACCACGTTTTTTAATTACAAGACCTTCAAACAATTGAATACGTTCACGATCGCCTTCTTTAATCTTTACGTATACCTTTACAGTATCACCA
>JAEEGL014212498.1_pt1 | contig 24706 bp, 20 predicted proteins | sample 9134231 | NCBI WGS metagenome assembly JAEEGL01 (sample SAMN16246548, study PRJNA631951) | gut metagenome | biome: gut microbiome; feature: rumen; material: fiber-attached | host: Bos | place: Iran: Karaj | collected 2018-10
CTGACCGGAACCACCGGACTGTTTCTTGTGGCGGTACATGGCCTCGGCGCTCTTGGTGATAGTCTCGCGGTAGGGGATGTTGGGAGCGGTGAAGTTGACGCCCAGCTTGTACTGGTTCTCAAAATACCACTTGATGGTGTTGAGGTGCAGCTCGCCCTGGCATCCGAGGATAACCTGACGCAGCTCGCGGCTGTTCTCGAGCGAGAGGCTGCGGTCGTAGGTGGCAAGGTCTTTCAGTGCGGCGCCGACCTTCTCGTCGTCGTTGCTGTTGGCAGCCTTCACGGCAACCTGGTAGATGGGAGTGGGGAACTCTATCTCGGTGACAACGTCGTCGGTGTTCTTCGGGGTGGTGAGGGTGTGGTTAATCTTGACGTCTTTCAGCTTGATGGTGCAGACGATGTCGCCGGCGCAGGCCTTCTCGACACGCTGACGGTTGCTGCCGCTGCAGACGAGCACCTGGCTGACGCGCTCCTTGCTCTGGTTGCAGGCGTTGATTACATCCTGAGCCTCGGCCAGCTCGCCGTCGTAGAGACGGAGGTAGGTGATTTCACCGAGGTTCTTGTCCTTGGCGCTCTTGAAGGCGAACGCCACAGTGGGGTTGGCGGAGTTGCACTTCAGTTCCTTGCCGCCTTTGGTCTTCTTGGCCTCGGCCACCTCGCAGGGAGCGGGGACATTCTGGCAGATGAACTCAAGCAGACGGTTGACGCCGAAGTTCTCCTTGGCGCTGGTGCAGAGGATGGGGAAAAGGTCGCGCTTGTCGATAGCGAGTTTGAGGGCTTTGGTGAGTTCCTCAGCGGTGAGGTCGCCGTTCTCGAAGTATTTTTCCATCAGTTCGTCGTCAGCGGCGGCAGCCTCTTCAACGAGAGCCATGCGCATCTCCTCGGCCTTGTCGGCATATTCAGCGGGGATGTCGGCCTCGGTGTATTTGCCATCGGTGAAGGTGTACATCTTGTTGGCCACAATATCGACCACCTGGTTAAAGCCAAGACCGGCGTTGGTGGGGAACTGCAGCACGGTGCACTTGCCACCGAAGAAGTCTTTGAGCTGATTGACGCTCTCGTCGAAGTTGGCCTTCTCAGCGTCCAGATGGTTGACCACGAAAATCATGGGGGTGCCCAGTTTGTTGCTGTAGCGGTTGGCAATCTCGGTGCCCACCTCGACGCCGCTCTGGGCGTTGACGACCACGACGGCAGCCTCGACCACGTTGAGGGCGCTGTCGAGCTCACCTTGATAGTCGGCGAAACCGGGAACATCGATAATGTTCACCTTCTTGCCACCAAATTCGGTGTACATGAGGGTGTTCTCCACGGAGTAGCCGCGGTCGTGCTCGATGTCGCGATAGTCGCTGATGGTGTTCTTGCTGTCCACGGAGCCACGACGGTTGATAAGGCCGCCGCAGAATGCCATGGCTTCAGCCATAGAGGTCTTGCCGGATTTGGCACCGCCCACGAGGGCGATGTTGCGGATGTCGGTTGTCTGGTAAACTTTCATTGTTATGTATTATATTAATTTATTGTTATCTGTTTAAGTGTAAGCACACTAAGAGCAAAAGACCAGGCCTTTCACTCCAGTAAATCGAATGGCAAAGATACGAACTTTTTTTGAATTATCACCACCTGTGGTCGAAATATCCTTTTTTTTGTGTACTTTTGCATTGCTAAACGATATTGAAGTCAGGCATGGGTATTATTGCAAAACAGAGCATTAAAGGCGCTTTGGCGAATTATCTGGGTGTCCTTATAGGGGCTTTCACCACGTTTTTTGTGGTGACAGACCTGCTCACACAGGAAGAAATCGGCCTCACGCGGGTGATGGTGGATGCCGCCATGCTCTTTGCCGGGCTGGCACAGCTGGGCACGAATGCCTCCATCCTGCGCTTCTATCCGCATTTCTGCACGCCCGACAAGCCCGAGCTGCGCGACCACGGCTTTTTCGGATGGACTCTCATCCTGCCTTTCATTGGTTTCGTTGTCCTTGCCGTGCTTTTCTTTGTTTTCAAGGACAACATCGTGGCCTACTATGCCGAAGACGCTCCCCTGCTGGTTGACTATGTCTATCTGCTGCTGCCGCTCACGTTCTTTGTGCTGTACATGACAGTGTTCGAGACCAACGCCAGCGTGCTGCTGCACATTGCGCTGCCCAAGTTCGTGAGGGAGGTGGTGATACGCCTGCTGAACCTGACGGCATATCTGCTGTATGGCTACGGTGTCATCTCGCTCGACCTCTTTGTGATACTCTTTTGCTCCAGCTGGGTGGTGGCAACGGCCATCAACTTCTTCTATCTGCTGTCACTGAAGCGCATCTCTTTCCGCCCCGACTGGCATTTCGTGAGCCGCCCCTTTCTGCGCGAGATCGGGGTGTATACATTCTTCATGACCGCCACAGTGCTGGCCGGCAACATCAAACTGTTCAACTCGATATTCATTGCCAAAGAGAGCCTTGCCGCCGCGGGCATCTACACCATTGCCTGCTACATAGCCAACGTGGTGGAGATTCCCTACCGCTCGCTGGGGGCCATCTCCAGTCCCATCATCTCCCAGGCCGTAGCGGCCGGCAACATGGAGGAGGTGAACCGCCTGGGCAAACAGGTGTCGCTGCACCAGCTGCTGGTGGCCTGCATGCTGCTATTCTTCATATGGATAAACCTCACGCCGCTCTTTTCGGTCATCCCCAACGGGCAGGACTATGTTTCGGGCATGGGTGTGGTGCTGTTTCTGGGCATTGCCAACATCCTCAACTCCACGCTCAGCATCTCTACGAATATCCTTAATTTCTCCAAGTTTTTTGCCTTTTCGCTCCTGTTCATCTCGTTGTTGACGGTCACTGCCATCCTGCTCAACCTATGGCTCATACCCCTGTGGGGCGTAACTGGGTCGGCGTGCGCCACGCTGGCGGCCTATGTGGTGTATTTCACCCCGCTGCTCACGCTGCTGTGGAGGCGGATGGGCGTTTCGCTGTTCAGCCGGAAACAACTGTGGGTGGTGTTGTTCACGCTTGCCCTTTTTGCAGCCAATATACTGTGGCAGTGGCTTGTGTCGCCCCTTTTCGACAGAATGGGCACTGGCCTGGGCATCGTACTGCTGCAGGCGCTGGTGCGCACAGCGTTCTTTGCCGTTGCAGCCGTGGTTGTTGTCAGCCGGATGGACATCTCGCCCGAAGTCAACAGGATTATCGGCTTGATTCTTCCCAAGTCGCTCCATAAACGCGATTAGGGTTTGCCATTGCAGCGAGTGAAGACCGCTTTGCGACGGCTGTTGTTTCGTCGGTACATTCTCATCCCCAATTATTTTACTCCTCTGTATCACCTTTTTTGGAAGGTAAAACCAATCGGTTGTTAGGCCGACTTTTGTAATCTGGCATTTTTTTGCCAGTAAGAATAACCATTGATACTACGATTGTTAGACGATTGTTCCTCGCTTGTTCTTCGGTTGTTCTTCGCTTTAAAAGCGAAGAACAACCGAAGAACGAGCGAAGAACGATTGGCGCTTCTCTTGCCGCACAGTGGTGGATAAGAGACGGGAAAAACTGTCAAATTCTACGTTATAAAAGTCGGTCAGACGGCCGATTTGAACTAATCGAAAGGAATGGTGGGGAGAATGATCGGGACAGCAGAGGTGCCGGGCTGGGAAAAAGAAAAGAGACCCCTTTGTGGAGTCTCTTGTTTTGGAGGTCGCTTCCGGATTTGAACCGGAGTAGCAGGTTTTGCAGACCTGTGCCTAACCCCTCGGCCAAACGACCATTTTTCTTTCTGAAAGCGGATGCAAAAGTACGAAGATTTTTGCAATTGGCAAAATATTTTTTGAAACTGATGCGCGACAGGCTGATTGTGTGTAGGTTAATTATTCGGCATATTTCATTTCAACCTTTGCAAACCGACTGTTTCCCGGCGAGGTTTTGGATTTTTCGGCATCGTTTCGTCAACGTTTCAGGAACTGGATTTCTTTTGCGTCAATCAGTCCATACTGCAGTGCTTTGGCGATGCGGGCGCCCGATTTGTTGACGATGTCGAGCTTGCGCGAAAGCTCCTTCTGGCGCTCTTGTATGTTCTTGTCGGTCTCGTGCAGCGTGGCGGCTATCTCCGAGGCGGTACACCCGGCGGCCTCGAGCAGGAGAAGCCGGCGCTCGGTGTCGCTGAGGACGATGTCGCTGCGCATGTGCGAGGCATGGGTGACGTAGAGCTCAGCGGCCTCTTTAAGGGTGAGCATAACGGGGTAGTTGAAGTAGTATTTCTCGCCGCGTTCGAGGCACTCGATGGCACGCAGCACGTTTTCGACGGAGAAGCCTCCGGCGGCGTTCTTGCTGACGAAAGCGCAGGCTCCGTGCTGGAGCGACTCGAAGACCACACGGGCTATTTCGAGCATGCGCTCGTGGCGGTTGCCCTCGTCAGGGAGGGGGTTGTCGAAGCGACCCGAGAGGATGGCAATTTTTATCTGCGGGTATTTCCGGTGCACCCGGTCGGCAATGAAAATGCCGCCTGTGGGTTCGCCTTGGAACTCCATATCAAGCAGCAGGTAGTCGGGCATGTCGTGGGGCACGGGGCTGTCAAGGGCGGCCATAAGCTGCGCCCCGTTGGCGAAGGTGTCGAGCACGGTGACACTGCGGTATTCGATCTCTCCGTCGTCGTTCATGCCACAGGCAATGGTGGAAGGCTGGCTGTTGAGTTCGGTCTTGAGGGCTTTTCGGATGATGGGTTCGTCGTCGACGATTATGATTTTAAGTGGTTCCATACTGTTTTGTATTAACGGGCTTGTTGGGGTTGACGGTTATCATTGGGGGCGGCGAGGAGACAGTGGAAGGTGCTGCCCTGGCCGGGTTGGCTTTCGGCCCAGATGCGGCATCCGCGCAGGGTGTTGTCGTCGTGACGCTTGATAATGTATTTGCACAGGATGAGGCCAAAGCCGGTGCCATGTGGTGCAGAGGGGTCTTTGTCGGTGCGCACCTCCTTGTCGGCACGGAAGAGGTTGTCGAGCGTTTCCTCATCCATTCCCGTTCCGGTGTCGGCAACTTCGATGTCCACAAACCGGCTGTCACCAGCATAGACTCCGGCGCTGACGGCCACCTTGCCTTTGTGGGTGTGCTGCAGTGCGTTGTTGACGAGGTTGCGCAGCATGATTTCGACGAGCTGACGGTCGCCGTAGAGGCTGAGCGCGGTGGGGCTGAAAATGAGGTCTACATCGTGTTCAAGTCTCACGCACGAGGCGGCCACGCTCTCAAACACCTCGCCGAGGGGAAAAAACGTGGGCTGGAATTGCAGTCCGCTGGGGATGGAGAGGTTTGTCCAGTTTTTGATGTTTGAGAATGTACGCAGCAGCTGGTCGAGGATTTCCTGCCGCATTTCGGGGCTGAGCGACTTGTTGGTGAGGTAGGACAGGAACGGGTTGATGTCGTGTCGCATGACGGAAAGGCAGGTCTCCACATTGGCGATGCGCTCAATGTCTTTCCGCTTGGCATCCTGGAGGGCCTGCTTCTCGTTGCGCAGCACGATGGACCGATGGCGCAGCAGCACCACCAAGACTGCCAGCAGAACAAGAAAGACGGAGCTGATGACAATGGTGAGGATGTAGTAATGGTTTCGGGTCTCGGATTTGAAAAGGAGATCCTGAAGCATCAGGTCGGCACTTTCGTTCTGTCCGATAAGCTCGAGCAGCTCCATTTCGCGGGCATACCAATGCGAGTTTTCCTCGGGGTTGTCAGAGTACCCCATGCGTATCAGTCCGTCGTAGAGCATCGACTCGAACTTCGGCGCCATGCCGTCGTGCCAGGAGGTGTCTTCCAGCGCCATGGTGTAGTAGTCGTATGCCTGCTGGTATTCGTCGATGTGCAGACAATATTCCGCTGCGGCCACGATGGCGCCGAGGTGCTGGTAGGGGTCGCTGGTCTGGAAAAACAGGTGTGTGGACACCTGGAACATGGAGAGGCCGTATTCCGGGGCCGTGAAGAGCGCATCGGTGGGGTACAGCCGGTCGGTAAGCGAATGAAGATAGAAGACCTTGTTGCGGCAATGGGGATGCCGGGTGTAGGTGTCGGGAAGGATGTTGGTGTCGGCGACGATGAATGCCTGCAGCTGAAAGACATTGGCCAGATGATAGATGCTGTATTGTCCGGGAATGGCAAGGATTTTGGCATTGTCAGCCAGATAGTCATAGGCTTTGCCCAAAAGGAGGGAATCGCTGCCGTTGGCTGCAGCCAAGCGGTAGTAGCTGTGTGCCAAGGCATAGTTGAGCGACAGCTCCTCGGCATAGTCGCATCTGAGGCGGCTGCGAGCCTCCTCCACCTCGTCCAGCAGATCACCCATGGCTTTCTTGGTTCCGGAGGAGAGTGCCGTCCCCGACGAGGAGGCGACAGCACGGTTGCGGTAGTGGTAGTTGAGAGTGAGGGAGGTGATGTAGTACTCCATCTGCGCATAAGAATAGAGATAGTATTCCGGGTTGTGCCGCAGGACGTTGGAGCGGTTGATGTCGTAGAGCAGCTGGTAGGAGTCGGCAATGCGGCAGCTCCGCTGCAACAGGCGTATCTGCATCAGTTGGGATATCACCTTCTCCACTTCGACATTTTTGCGTATGGCCTTGATGCCCGACAGTCCCGAGGGTTGGGAGGCCAACAGGGCGACACTGTCGATATAGGCCTCGGACGAGTCGTGCTCGGCCAGCATGTAGTAGCCGAAAGAGAGGTTGTTGTAGGCACGCAGTATCCCGTCGTGATAAGCGGGGAGCGAGTCGCGGAGGAGGTGCAGCGCATCATAGGCATAGCGTATGGAGACTTGCGGGTCCTGATAGCGGTTCATAAACGACTGCTTGTTGTAGCTGTCCACACGCGCTCGGAGACGTAAATCCACCCGTCCGCCAGAGTGCGGTGTGTGGCACCCGGCAACAAAGAGAATGATGACGGCCAACAATGCCGCCCGTTTGAAAAATCCAGTCATAATCGGGTGCAAAATTACAAAATATTCTTCATATATGTGAAAGTCTATCGCAACTTTCATTCCGACCCGCTTAGTCCATTAGGCATTGATGTCTTTAAAATTTTGGTTAAGAGGTGGCTTTTTTTTCATGTTTTAAAAATATTTGTTATATTTGCAAGAACAATAAACAACACTAATTATGGAAGAAAACGAGATTATTTCATTGAAGAATAGCAAGATGTATGTCGCCCGCGTAGGCCGTTGGATGAACATTTTTTCAATTGTTTCTGTTTTGGGAATGCTGTTTATCGTTGCCGGTGGCATCGTGATGCTTTATGCAAGTAATATGATGGACGAAGCCACTCCTTACTATTTAGACAATGTTGTCGGACTGGGCGGTGTAGGCATGATTATTTTGGCAGGAGCAATGATTCCCGCCATCATGATGATGCGCCGCGCTGTTGCCGAAGCCAAGCGAATCAAAGGCACCCAGGAGGTTTACCCTATTGTCAACTTCCTCCGCGAAAGCCAGAAACTGTGGCATTATACCACCATCGTTCTTATCGTTATATTTATTGTTGGCGTGATTGCCTCCATTATTGCAGGACTGTATTACACTTCCGTCCGTAGCATTTTTTAGGCTTATGCCAACCCCAACCGTACTGAGATGAGGTACGAAGTAGATTTCTTAGTTATCGGGTCCGGTATTGCCGGTCTGAGTTTTGCCTTGAAGGTGGCCCCTTACGGGAAAGTATGTATCCTGAGCAAAGGCGAGGCCGCCGAGGGCTCCACACGCTATGCCCAGGGAGGCATAGCCGCTGTCATGTACGACAGCGACAGTTTCGACAAACACATCCACGACACCCTTGTGGCTGGCGACGGGATATGCGACCGCGAGGTGGTTGAGATGACCATCCGCGAGGCACCCGACCGCATCCGCGAGTTGGTGCAATACGGGGTGAACTTCGACAAAAGCCGTGGTAGCGACCGTTTCGACCTCCACAGGGAAGGCGGACACTCCGAATTTCGCATCCTGCACCACAAGGACAATACCGGTGCCGAGATAGAAAGGGGACTGCTTGAGGCTGTGCACAGCCATCCTAATATTGAATTAAAGGAACATCAGTTCGCCATCGACATCATCACCCAGCACCATTTAGGCCAGCGGGTGACCAAGCACACACCCGGCATCGAATGCTATGGTGTCTATGCCCTTGACTGCCGTACCAATGAGATTGACACTTATCTGGCCAAGGTCACACTCCTGGCCACCGGCGGCATGGGGAATGTATACACCACCACCACCACACCCATTGTCTCCACCGGCGACGGTGTGGCCATGGTGCACCGTGCACGCGGCGTGCTGGCCGACTTGGAGTTTATGCAGTTCCACCCTACTTCGTTGTACAATCCCGCCGAGAAACCCGCATTCCTCATCACCGAGGCCATGCGCGGCGCCGGTGCCATCCTGAAGGACTTCAAGGGTCACGAATTCATGCATAAATACGATGCCCGCCTGTCACTGGCTCCCCGCGACATTGTGGCACGCGCCATCGACAATGAGATGAAGATTGCCGGTGTCGACCACCTCTACCTCGACGCCCGCGGCATTGGCAAGGACGAACTCATCAACGGTTTCCCCACCATCTATGCCAAATGCTTGGAGTTGGGCATCAATATCACCAAGGACATGATACCCATCCGTCCGGCAGCGCACTACCAGTGCGGCGGCATCAAGGTGGACCGAAACGGCGAATCATCCATCAAGCACCTCTATGCCGCCGGCGAATGCGCCTGCACTGGTCTGCACGGAGGCAACCGTCTGGCCAGCAACTCCCTATTGGAAGCTGTAGTCTATGCCCACAACGCAGCAATGAGTGCCATCAATCAGATATCTCAGAGCAGTCAGAACACTCCGAATAGCCAAATCCCCGACTGGAATGCCGAGGGCATGGTGCTCAACGAAGAGATGGTGCTCATCACCCAGACCAAGCGCGAGCTACAGGAACTCATGTGGAACTACGTCGGCATTGTGCGCAGCGACCTGCGGCTGCAGCGTGCTTTCGACAGGCTCAACCTCATTTTCCGCGAGACCGAAGACCTCTACAATCGTTCTGTGCTCACTGAGGAGCTGAGCGAATTGCGCAACCTCATCGCCTGTGCCTACCTAATCATCAAGATGGCCCGCGCCCGCCGCGAAAACGTGGGGCTCCACTATAGCATAGACTTGGTCAAAGACAAATAGCCACCCCAAAGAATAATCAGATTATTCAGAATACTCTGATTATTCTGATTATTCCGATTATTCCGAATCCTCCGAAAAAAACACACCCACTCTTGAAAAAATACGACTTTGACGAAATCATCCCGCGCAAGAACACCGCCTGCGTCAAACACGATGCACTGGAGTTGTTTTTCGGTCGCGACGACTTGACCCCCATGTGGGTGGCCGATATGGACTTCCGCACTCCCGACTTTATCATGGATGCATTGCGCACCCGCTGCAACCACGAGGTGCTGGGCTATGCCATCCCGCCCGAAAGCTATTGGCAGACCGTCATCCAGTGGTTCCAGCGACATTACGGTGTTTCATGCATCAAGGAGGAACTCCACTTTATACCCGGCATTGTGGCGGGCATCTCTTTTGTCATCCAGGCCATGACCCAGCCAGGCGACGGCATCCTGGTGACAACGCCCGTCTATCCGCCTTTCCTCAATCTGCCGCAAGGTGGACATCGCCAACTGGTGTGCAGCCCCCTGAAGGTCGAGGACGGACGCTTTGCCATCGATTTCGAAGACCTCGAATGGCGCGCACGCCAGTGCCGCTGGATGATTCTCAGCAACCCCCACAACCCCGGCGGCACCGTCTGGGGCGAGGAGGTGCTGCGCCGTGTGGCTGAAATATGCTACCGCAACAACGTCAACGTCATCTCTGACGAGATTCATGCCGACATGACCCTGCCTCCGCACCGTCACGTCAGCTTTAGCACCGTAAGCCCTCAGGCCAAGGAAATCTCCATCACCTTCATGGCACCCAGCAAGACTTTCAACATGGCCGGGCTTGGCAGCTCGGTGTGCTATTGCGGCAGTGACTCATTGCGCAAGCGTTTCTTCGGCTATCTCGACGCCTACGAAGTGGCCGGAGGCAACATCTTCGCCTTTGTAGGAGCCGAGGCTGCCTTTAAACACGGCGAGGAATGGCTGACACAGATGCTGCAATACCTGAGCGGCAATGTGGACTTCCTGCGTGGCTATCTGCAGGAGCACCTGCCGCAGGTCAAGGCCATCCTGCCCGAGGCCTCCTATCTGGCCTGGCTCGACTTCAGCGATATGGGTCTCACCCACGAGGAAATCAAAGACCGCCTAATCAACCGCGCCCGCGTGGCATTGAACGACGGCACCACCTTCGGTGGCAGCAACTACCGCTGCTGTTTCCGCATCAACCTCGGCTGCCCGCGCGCCACTCTCGCCGATGTCCTCGACCGCATTGTCGGCTGCCTGAAATAGGGTAATTCCCCCCAAAAAAGCACTGCCTGAGCAGGTGGTAGGCAGAGAAAAAATGTCTGTTGAAAATTAGACTGTTAAGACATTTTTTCTGTTTTATTGTGTTAAAAACTTGTGTGAATGAAATATTATGATTAATTTTGCCTATTCAAAAGCAGGGGGTACACCTGTGCCTTTGGATACACCTAGAATATTAATATTCATATAAATACATTAACAAATCACATAAAAAACACAACTATGTCATTACTCATTTTATTACAAGCTGCTGCCCAAATGGCCTGGGGTTATTTCGGTGCAGCCGTCGGAGCTGGTCTGGCAACCATCGGTGCCGGTCTCGGTATTGGTAAAATCGGTCAGGGTGCCATGGAAGGCATGGCCCGTCAGCCTGAGGCTGGTGGCGACATCCGTTCTACCATGATTATCGCGGCCGCTCTGGTTGAAGGTGTTGCCTTCTTCGCAGTGGTTGTCTGCTTGCTGGTTGTCCTCAAGTAGTCCTCCGACGCAGCAGGAAGAGATGTTGGCGCGATTGGCGCCAACATCCCTTTCCCTCTAACTTTATTCAACACGAAACAAATAATTGTTATATATGAACAATCCGTTAATCAATCCTGGTTTAGGCACTTTCTTTTGGATGCTCGTCTCTTTCGGCGTGCTGGTTTTCATTCTTGGCAAGTGGGGCTGGCCCATGCTGCTCAAGGCGCTGAAGAAGCGTGAGCAGGCCATTGCCGACTCGCTCAACGCCGCACAGAAGGCACGCGAGGAAATGGCACAGCTGGTGGCTCATAACGAGGAGTTGTTGAGACAGGCAAAGGTGGAGCGCGACGAAATGCTGCGTAATGCACGCCTGACGAGCGAGAAAATCGTCGAGGATGCACGTACCAAGGCAACCGAGGAAGCCGACCGCATCGTAGAAAATGCCCGCGAGAGCATCAACTACGAGAAACTGAAAGCTATGCACGACCTAAAGAACCAGATAGCCACCCTTTCCATCGACATCGCCGAGAAACTGATGATGGCCGAGCTCTCCGACAAAGAGAAAGCCAACGCCATTATCCTGCGCGAGCTGGAAGAGGCGCATCTGAATTAAGAATTCAGAATTAAGAAATCAAATTAATAATTCAGAATTAAGAGTTTAGAAAGTGCAAGACTATAGAATCAATATCAATTACGCGAAGGCACTCTTTATGCTGGCTGCGGAGCTCAACGAGCAGGACACCGTCGCTGTCGACATGCGGCTGGTCAACGCTGTCTGCGCCGACAACCGCGAGCTGAACGCCGTCTTCCGTAATCCTGAAATCAAGATGTCCAAAAAGGCCGCCATCGTCGATGCCCTTTTTGGCGAACATGTAGGCAAAACCTCCTTGGCATTTCTCCATTTTGTAGTGCGCAAGCACCGCACGGTCAACCTGCGCGGCATCTCTGCCTCCTATCTGGATCTCTACAGGGAGAGCCACGGCATCGTGCTTTCAAAGTTCACCACTGCCGAGCCTGTCGACCAGGACATTCTCGACCTCGTGAGCAAAACCATTGCCGCACACACCGACAAGAAGGTGGAGCTCCAGACCGTGACCGACCCAAAAATCATCGGCGGCTTCGCTTTGGAGTTCGAAAACAACATCTACGATGCCCGGCTCAGCACTTACTTAGTCAAGCTGCGCCAGCAGTTCGAGAAGAACATCTACGAGAGCAAACTTTAGAAATAAACTAATACATTACATATATGTCAGAAATAAAACCTGCCGAAGTATCGGCGATTCTGAAGAAACAGCTGGCCGACGTCAATCTCGATGTTGCGCTGGAGGAGGTCGGCACCGTCCTCACCGTCGGTGACGGCATCGCCCGCGTCTATGGCCTCAATAACGCCCAGTCCGGCGAGCTCGTCGAGTTTGCCACAGGCGAACAGGGCATCGTCCAGAACCTCGAAGAGGACAATGTCGGCGTGGTGATGCTGGCCGAAGCCAGTACCATCAACGAAGGCGACACCGTCAAGCGCACCAAGCGCATTGCCTCCATCAAGGTGGGCGAAGGCCTGGTGGGCCGTGTCATCAACACCATCGGCGAGCCCATCGATGGTAAGGGCAACATCGAAGGTGAACTATTCGAAATGCCTATCGAACGCAAAGCCCCCGGTGTCATCTTCCGCCAACCCGTCGAGCAGCCCCTCCAGACTGGCATCAAGGCCATCGACTCCATGATTCCTATCGGACGCGGACAGCGTGAGCTCATCATCGGTGACCGCCAGACCGGCAAGACTGCCATTGCTATCGACACCATTATCAACCAAAAGAACTTCTACGATGCTGGCGACCCCGTTTACTGTATTTATGTAGCTTGTGGTCAGAAAGGCTCTACCGTCGCCAACCTGGTGAAGAACCTCGAGGAGAAAGGCGCCATGGCTTACACCATCGTTGTTTCCGCCACTGCCTCCGACCCCGCCGCCATGCAGTTCTATGCTCCCTTTGCCGGTGCCGCTATCGGCGAATATTTCCGTGACACAGGGCGCAACGCTTTGGTCATCTACGACGACTTGAGCAAGCAGGCTGTGGCTTACCGCGAAGTTTCGTTGCTGCTCCGTCGCCCGCCGGGACGTGAGGCTTATCCGGGCGATGTGTTCTACCTCCACAGCCGTCTGCTGGAGCGCGCTGCACGCATCATCCAGAGCGACGAGATTGCCCGTCAGATGAACGACCTGCCCGCATGCCTCAAAGACAAGGTGAAGGGTGGCGGTTCTCTCACGGCTCTGCCCATCATCGAGACCCAGGCAGGCGACGTGTCGGCATACATCCCCACCAACGTCATCTCCATCACCGATGGCCAGATATTCCTTGAGACCAACCTGTTCAATGCCGGTATCCGTCCTGCCATCAACGTGGGTATCTCCGTCTCCCGCGTGGGCGGCAAGGCACAGATCAAGTCCATGAAGAAAATTGCCGGTACACTGAAACTCGACCAGGCTCAGTACCGCGAGCTGGAGGCCTTCTCCAAGTTCGGCTCCGACCTCGACGCCGCCACCAAGGCAGTGCTGGACAAAGGTGCCCGCAACGTGGAAATCCTCAAGCAGCCCCAGTACAGCCCCATGGCTGTGGAAGACCAGGTAGCCATCATCTTCTGCGGAACGAAAGGCTTGCTCCAGAAAGTGCCCGTCGATAAGGTGCGCAACTTCGAGAGCGAGTTCCTCTTCTTCCTCCACCAGAACCATGCCGGCATCCTGGAGAACCTCCACAATGGCAAACTGGTCGACGAGGACCTCGACACCCTCAAGAGTGTCGCCCTCGACATGGCCGGGAAATACGCAAAATAATCTGTTATGGCAAACTTAAAAGAAGTCCGTACCCGTATCGCCTCCGTCAGCTCCACGCAGCAGATTACCTCTGCCATGAAGATGGTGTCGGCCGCCAAGTTCCGCAGGGCGCAGAACGCCATTGTGGGCATGAGGCCCTACGCCAACCAACTGGGGCAGATAGCTGCCGACATCGACACGGGCGACGGCATACAAACCCCCTACCACGAGGTGCGGCGGCTCGAGAACGTACTGCTGATAGTGGTGACATCCAACAAAGGCCTGTGCGGTGCATTCAACAGCAACGTCATCAAGCAGGCTCAGGCACGGATTGACCACTACCACTCCATTGCCACTCCCGAACAGCCCGCTCGGCTTGCCATGATTACCATCGGCAAACGTTGCTCCGAGTTCTTCGCCAAACGGTTCGACAACATTGTGGCCACGCGCGACGACCTGCTCGACAATGCAACTTTCGACTCCGTGGCAAACATGGCCGACGACATCATGCAACAGTTCTGCGACAAGAAGTACGATCGCGTAGAACTGATATACAATCAGTTCAAGAACTCTCTCGTGCAAATCCTCAGCACCGAGCAGTTCCTCCCCATCGAGGCCCGAAAAGAAGAAAAGGCTCAAGCCTCGCGCTCTGCCAACGACTACATCTACGAGCCCTCGAAGGAGGAAATCATGCGCGAGATGATTCCCCTCACACTCCGATCCCACCTCTACCGCGTTGTGCTCGACTCTTTAGCCTCCGAACACGGCGCACGCATGAACGCCATGCAGAAAGCCACCGACAACGCCACCGAGCTGCTCAAAGAGCTGCGCCTCAGCTACAACAAGGCACGCCAGGCCGCCATCACCAATGAAATTATCGAAATTGTGAGCGGTTCCGAAGCCTTGAAAGGATAATGATTGTTGAACCCTTAAACCCTTGCGGCCACAGGCCGCTGTAACATTACAATATGGAAAAGAAACAAAAAGGCACGCAAGTTGTGGCCATTATCACAATGTTCTTCATGTTTGCCATGATTTCATTTGTGACCAACATGGCTGCTCCTTTCGGCAATATCTGGAAAAACCAGTACTCATGGGCCGGCATGTGGGGCAACATGATGAACTTCCTTGCCTACCTCATCATGGGTATCCCCGCTGGCAAGCTCATGTCACGCATCGGGTATAAAAAGACTGCGCTCATAGCTCTTGCGGTGGGATTCGTTGGCATGGTGGTACAATACCTTTCCAGCCTTATGGGCGCCGATGTGCAGACTTTCTCCGTCAGCGGACAGCCGGTGATGCTCAACTTCCTCATCTATCTGCTGGGCGCTTTCGTGTGTGGGTTCTGTGTCTGCATGCTCAACACCGTGGTTAACCCCATGCTCAACCTGCTGGGTGGCGGTGGAAACCGCGGCAACCAGCTCATCCAGACCGGTGGCACCCTTAACTCACTCACCGGCACCCTTACCCCCCTGCTGGTGGGTGCACTGATTGGACAAGTGACCGACCGCACCGCCATGGGCGACGTGGCTCCCCTGTTATTCATTGCCATGGGAGTGTTTGCCGTGGCGTTCCTCATCATCTGCTTCGTGGCCATTCCCGAACCCAACCGGGTGCGTCCGCAGGCCGGTGTCAAGGACAAATACAGCGCCTGGAGCTTCCGCCATCTGGTGCTTGGCGTCATCGCCATCTTCTTTTATGTAGGCACCGAAGTGGGTATCCCGGCCGAACTGAACTTCTACCTCACCGATGTGGACGGCAAAGGCACTGGCGCCGCCATAGGCGGGGCCGTGGCCGCAGTCTACTGGCTGTTAATGATGGTAGGCCGTGCCGGCAGTGCCGCCATCAGCGGCAAAGTATCCACACGCACGCAGCTCACTGTAGTCTCTCTCGTAGCCATTGTCCTCGTGGTGGTGGCTATCATCCTGCCCTCATCCATCCGCATTTCTATGCCCGGCTACAGTGTGGCCGACGGCTTCAAGATGTTCCAGGTGCCCATCAGCGCCCTATTCTTAGTGCTCTGCGGCCTCTGCACCTCGCTCATGTGGGGCGGCATCTTCAACCTCTCCGTTGAGGGCCTGGGCAAATACACCGAACAAGCCTCCGGCATCTTTATGATGATGGTAGTGGGTGGCGGTGTCATGCCGCTTATCCAGAACGCGCTGGCCGGCTCCATAGGCTATATGGGCAGCTACTGGCTCGTAGTGGCCATGCTGGCCTACATTCTCTTCTACGCCCTGGTGGGCAGCAAGAACGTCAACAAAGACATCCCCACAGAATAGTAAGGGGATAGGCTCTATAACACAGTCGCGCCGGTAGCAAAGCCACCGGCGCGACCCTTTTTCTCACAGTCTGTCACCCTTTATCGTATCGACTTCACGCAGTGTCGGCGGCCGGTGTTCGCGGTAGGCTTTCCGTTCCTCGCGGTTCTGACGGCGAAACTCCTCGCGCTCAGCCCACTCCTGCTCGTCCACCTTCAAGGCAGACTCTATCATCTGTTCATACGATATGCGGGGCTTGCGGTGCATGCAGTGCCGCTCATGGCTTGCAATGGCCATGGGATACTTGCGCCGCAGCTCCATATACTCTGGGTAGTTCTCCCTCACGAGCTGCATCCGTTCCCCCTTCGCCTCACTTCTCCATGACTTCCACATCTTGGTATAGTCCGTGGCCGCCCATATCCAGATTATCGAAAACACAGCCCACAACACGCCCGAAGAGGCAATCAGCAGTTTAATTACGAGAGTCTGATACATGTTCAGCACAATGTAAATCGGAATGTATCCAATCACAAGCATGGCAACCATGGCCAGCGTCACCAAGGCAATCTTCACCGGTGTGCGCTTGAAAAATTTCTTTTTCCCCATCGCAGTATTTTTTTCATATAACGCAACAGCTGCCTCATTATTGTGTCCTGCTTTATTCTTTAACCCAAATCACTACTAAAGTCGTCCAGATGACCGACTGGGGGTTAATGGCAGGGTCTCACCCCATACCAAGCACCATCTTTTCCCCATTTGTCTTCTACATTTATTCCTTCATTATTCGTTTCAGAAAGGAAAAGGGAACGAATAACGAAGGAATAAGGAACGACGTTACAACGACGCTACGACGAGCCGTCATATATGCCGGGTCATTCTGCCGCACGCCATATTTCCCAACTGAGCTCGGCCTGCCTGTGGAGCATGGCCAGTCCTCCACAGACGACGGCTCCACGCTCTGCCGCGCAGCAAAGAAAACGAGTGGGCGAAGGGTTGTAGACCAAGTCATAGCACAGGTGGCGCGGGCCGATGCAGGAACTTTCCGGCCACGGCGTACCCTCCACATCGGGATGCATGCCCACGGGCGTGGCATTGACGATAATCAGGTGTGTCGAGGCCATGGCGACGGCCTGTGCATAGGACACTGCCCCAGAATGAAGGTCCGGACAGCGCGAAACCATGGTGCAGCCTATGCCCATGCCCCGCAGCGCATAAGTCACGGCCTTGGCGGCACCGCCCGTGCCCAGCACAAGTGCCTCGCGGTGCCAGGGCCGCAACAGGGGTGCAAGGGTTTCGGCAAAGGCCGGAGCATCGGTATTGTGACCGACAAGCCTGCCGTCCTGCCACACGACACAGTTGACCGCGCCAATGCCTCTCGCCGCTGCATCGATGTCGTCGAGGCAGTCCATGACGGCCTCCTTGTAGGGTATGGTGACATTGAAGCCCGAAATGTCGTTGTCGTGTACCCAACGGCGCAGATTGTCGACAGAATCCATTTCATAAAGCCTGTAGACTGAATCGGTGACACCCTCGCGACGCCACCGCTCCGCAAACCACTGCGGCGACTGCGAATGGGAGAGTTTTTTGCCTATCAAACCGTATTGTTTCATGGTGCAAATTTACGAATTAATTGGCAATTTTCAATTTTCTTCGTATCTTTGCAATTTAAAGTATTTGCCCGTCATGAAGAAAATACTGTGTATAATACTGCTAATTATCAACCTAATTGCGGCGGCGGCACTGATACTCTCCACCCTGGCCGGGGCGGTTGAGCCAAGCCGCATGGCTGTTATTTCCATTCTCAGCTACGGCTATTTCATTTTTCTACTGGCCAACGTGGTGTTTATCATCATCTGGCTTTTCCTGTCGCGATGGGAGTTTCTCGTGTCGGTGGCGGCCATCGCCGTGCGTTTCTCGTTTGTGCCGCTGTTCTTCCAGGTGGGCGGTACCTTGGATGTAGAACCGGAAGACAACACGCTGAAGATATTGACCTTGAACACTCATTCCTTCAAAGGCCTGGACAACGACACGCTGATGACAGCCGACTCGGGTGCCTTGATGTTCCTGGAACTGCTGGACCGCGAACAACCCGACGTGATGTGCCTGCAGGAGTTCTTCCGTCCGAAAAACGTGTCGCTGGTTGACAGCATAGAAGCCCGTGGCTACCAGTATCACTATGGGGTACACGGGAGCAACACCCGCTCACAGGCTATTCTCTTTTCGCGCTGCAAGATGCTGAAGGGCTACGACATGGACAGGAAGTCGAAGTTCTATGCCGACATTGAGAAGAACGGGCATACGGTACGGGTATGCTGTGTACATCTGGACTCGTACCAACTGGACGAGGACGACTTGGAGAGTTTCGAGAACCTTTCCCACGCCAAGGCCGACAGCACGACGCACCGGCTGATGAAGAAGTTTGCCGAGACCACGCGGCAGCATGAGCGGGAGTGGAAAGAGGAGTTGAAACCGCTGGTGGAAGAGAGCACTGTGCCACTGATTATCGCGGGGGACTTCAACGACACCCCGGCATCGTATATCTACCAACAGGCCACCGACCTGCTGTCTGATCCCTATGTGGAACAGGGACGCGGTTTCGGTACCACCTACCATGGACCCTACCCCGCTTTCCGCATTGACTACATACTCCACAGCCACGATCTGGAAGCCCTTTCATACAAACGCATACCCTCAGCCATTTCGGACCACTACCCTATCGTGGTGACGTTGAGAATGAATGTTGACAAACAATAGTCGGAATGACCCAGAAGGAACGATATGAGCGCATGATTGCCTATTTTGAGCAGTCAAGACCCACAGCCCAGACAGAGCTGGAGTACAAAGACCCGTTCCAGCTGCTGGTGGCGGTCATCCTGTCGGCACAGTGCACGGACAAACGCGTGAATATGACCACTCCGGCACTCTTTGCCGCCTATCCCGACGCAGCCTCCATGGCCCAAGCCTCACCCGAAGAGATTTTTGAATACATCCGTTCCATATCATATCCCCACAACAAGAGCAAACACCTGGCTGGAATGGCACGGAAACTGGTGGAGGACTTTGGCGGGGAAGTGCCGGGCGACCTTGACGAACTGCAGTCCCTTCCCGGTGTTGGACGCAAGACAGCCAACGTCATTGCATCGGTGGTGTTTCACCTGCCTGCCTTGGCAGTGGACACCCATGTGTTCCGTGTAGCTAACCGCATAGGGCTGACCCATAACAGCAAAACCCCGCTGCAGACCGAGCGTGAGCTGGTAAAGCACATCCCGGAGGAAAAAATACCCATAGCGCACCACTGGCTGATACTGCATGGACGCTATGTCTGCCAGGCACGCAAACCCCACTGCGGGGAGTGCGGTATTGCGGAAATATGCAAACAATACCTTAGCTACAAGAAGAAAGAGACATCATGCTGACCTATCCGCTATTTCTCATCGGCCTTGCGGCTGTGGGCATTCCCATAGCCATCCACCTGCTTCAGCTGCGCCGCTACCGCAAAGTGTATTTCAGCAATGTGGAAATGCTGGAGGAATTGGAGAGCGAGAACCGTCGCCAACGGAATCTCAGGCAACTGCTGATACTGGCGGCACGCATCCTGGCCATTGTCTTCCTGGTGCTGGCTTTCTGCCAGCCAGTCATCCCCGACAAGGACACTCAGATGACAAGCGGCGGCACGGCGGTAAGCGTATATATAGACAACTCCTACAGCATGGAGTGCGGCGGCATGGACGGCAGCCTGATAGAGGCAGCACGTCAGAAAGCCCGCGAGATAGCCGCCGCCTACAGCCCCGGCACACAGTTCCAGCTTCTGACCAACAACGCGTCGGGCATCCAGTTCCGCTGGATGAGCCACGAGGAATTCCTCGATGCAGTGAACGAGGTGGAGGCAGGAGCCGTCACCACACCCCTCTCGTCAATAGCACGGCGGCAGAACGAATTCCTGCACACATCCACGGCAGGCAACCGCCACGCTTATATTGTCAGCGACTTTCAGCGCACCACCGCTGATTTGGCCAGTTATCCACCCGACAGCACCGTGCTCACCACTTTCATCCCTTTGGGCGGCACTGACGTTGCCAACATTTACATAGACAGCCTCTCGTTCAATAGCCCGTCATACTTCCGAGGAGCCACCGTACAGGTGGAGGCACGGGTGCGCAACGACGGTGACAAGGCGGTGGAAAAACAGCCCCTGCGCCTCTATGTCGGCAACCGCGAGCGGGCAGTAACCTCTGTGGACATTGGCGCAAGAAGCTCTGCCACGGTACAGATGACCTTTTCCATACAGGACGACAGCCTTATGCAGGGATATGTCGAGACCACCGACTACCCTATCACATTCGACGACAGGATGTATTTCTCCATCCCCGTCACCCCACAGGTACCCATGCTTGTCATCAGCGGCAAAGACGAAAACAGCTTCCTGAAACGGCTGTTCCAAGGCGATTCACTGGTGGAGTACCAGCAAGAGCCATACAACCGCATGGACTATGAACACTTGAGCGAGAGCCGTTTTATCGTGCTTGACGAGTTGCACGCCATCCCGTCGGGACTGGCACAGTCGCTCGTCCAGTTTGTCAAAGAGGGCGGCACCCTGCTCGTCACGCCCGGCAAAGGGGTGGAGGCCTCGTCGTACAACCAACTGCTGGGTGCCCTGCAGGCACCGCAGCTCGGACGATGGAGCGACCGACAGGTACGCAGCCGCGACATGGCATCCAACCACCCACTCTATCAAGGAGTTTTCCTGCACACAGGAGCCGGAGCGAAAAGCAACGGAGACGAGATAGAGATGCCTACCGTGACAGGATACTACGCGCTACAGCGTACCTCGGGCACCGTATCACGGCAGATAATCGGACTGCTTGACGGCAACAGCTACCTGACCGAGACCCCTGCGGGCGAAGGACGGCTATATCTCTTTGCCGCCCCTCTGCGCCCGGAGCACACCGACTTTATACACCAGGCACTATTTGTCCCCACGCTATACAATATGGCGCTCTACAGCACTCCGCAGCCGCATCCCTACCACCTGCTCACCGGCACCGACCCCATACCCATTGCCACACAACCCGCAGACGACACTCCACGCAAGCTAATCAATGCCGACCCCAATGCCCGGCACACAGAGTTCATCCCCGACATCCGCCGCATAGCCTCCCGCTACTGTCTTATCCCCCACGGCGAAATTGCCGAGGCAGGGAACTACCTCCTCACCCCCACCCCCGTGGAGGGGCTGGCCTTCAACTACAGCAGGCAGGAGTCAAACCTTTCCTGCTATTCTCGCGAAGAGCTGAAACAAGCTGTCAGCGACGCCGGGCTTACCCACTGCCGCATAGTGCCCAAGGCCGAGAAATCCATGACACAATACATCCGCCAGCGCAGTCAGGGCACCCCCCTGTGGCGTTGGTGCATTGTCCTCGCCCTGCTCTTCCTGCTGGCAGAGATACTGCTCATCCGTCTCGGACAAAAAAAAACCACCGAAGCATAATACACGCATGTTACAAATCAACGACATAACAAAGACCTACGGCTCGTTCCGCGCCCTCGACGGGGTCAGTCTCCATGTGCGGCGCGGCACAGTCTTCGGCCTTCTCGGCCCCAACGGCGCCGGCAAGACCACCCTCATCCGCATCATTAACCACATCATAGCCCCAGACAGCGGCACCCTCCTTTTCGACGGCCACACCATGACCGACAACGATGTCATGCAGATAGGCTATCTGCCTGAAGAGCGCGGCCTCTACAAGAAGATGCGTGTGGGCGAGCAAGCCATCTATCTGGCACGACTTAAAGGCCTCGACAAAGCCACTGCACAGCAACGCCTAAACCAGTGGTTCAGCCGTCTGGATATAGGCGACTGGTGGAACCGCCCGGTAGAGGAGCTTTCCAAGGGCATGCAGCAAAAGGTACAATTCGTCGTGACGATGCTGCACAACCCGCAGCTGCTTATTCTCGACGAGCCTTTCAGCGGCTTTGACCCAGTGAATGCCGACATGCTGAAACGTGAGATCCTCCGTCTTAAAGAAGAAGGCACCACTATTATCTTCTCCACCCACAACATGCCCTCGGCCGAAGAGCTTTGCGACGACATCGCCCTTATCAACCACGCCCGTGTGGTGCTCAGCGGCTCCCTCGCCGACATCAAAGCCAACAATCCCGGCAAAGGCCTTGACCGAATATTTATTGATACTGTAAAACAATGAACAAGATACTCCTCGTCATACAGCGCGAATACCTCACCCGCGTCAAAAAGCCCTCCTTCTGGATACTCACCCTTGTCGTGCCCATCCTGCTGGCAGGGGTCTATGCCATCCCCATCATCTTAGCCTCTCGCCCCTTAGAGCACGCCAACGTGCTGGTGGTGGACGACAGCGGCCTCTTCCAGGGGCAGTTCCGTTCAGGACGCGACATCACCTATCACGAGGCCGGAAGCATCGACTACGCCCGCCGCCAGCTGGAGCAGACCGATACCCTCGACGCCATTGTCTATATCCCCGCCCGCGAAACCACCCTGCCGCGCGATGCCTATCTCTACTACCGCTCCGATGCCCCTTCGATGACTGTGCAAAGCGACGTCAACAGCCAGCTGCAGGAAATACTCCGCAACCGCATCCTGCTTGATGTCCACGGTCTTACCCCCGACGACTACACCATGCTCACATCCACCCATATCAAACTCCGCACGCAGGACATCGAGACCGGCCGCGACAGCTTCCTGCAAGTCAAGATAGCCCTTGGCGTCATCCTGGCCATGCTGGTCTTCATAGCCGTCTTCATGTTCGGCTCGCAGGTGATGCGCGGTGTCATGGAAGAGAAGACCAGCCGCATAGTGGAAGTCATCGTCTGCAGTGTGAAGCCTTTCCAGCTCATGATGGGCAAAGTGGTGGGAATAGGTCTTGTAGGCCTTACCCAGTTTGCGCTGTGGGTGATTCTCTCCGCCGTCGCCGTGACAGGCGTGCAACTCACCAACGCCGACCTCTTCGAACAAGTGGCCCAACGCAACAGCCGCACTGAGATAGCCTCCAAAGGCGACGAGGCCACCTCACAGTATCAGACAGCCCAGTACGAAGCCGCGCAATACGAGGCAGGCGAGGGCATCGACAACAGTCTGCAGGACCTTATCCAAGGCCTCACCGACATCAACTACGGCCTCATTATCCTGCTCTTTATCTTCTATTTCGTGTTCGGATATCTGCTCTACGCCTCGCTCTTTGCGGCGGCAGGCTCCCTTGTCGATAACGACACCGACTCGCAGCAGTTCACCCTGCCCCTCACCGTTCCCCTGTTGCTGGCCATGCTGCTCCTGCCAGCCATGATCAACGAGCCTTCGGGAAACATCAGCACCTGGCTCTCGCTCATTCCCTTCACCTCGCCTGTAGCCATGCTGCTGCGCATTCCCTTCGGCGTGCCCGTATGGCAGGTGGTGCTTTCCATGCTTCTGCTCTTGGCCACCTTCCCCCTCTGCATTTGGGCTGCCGCCAAGATATACCGTTCCGCCATCCTCCGCTACGGGCAGAAAACCACCTGGCGTGACGTATGGCACCTCATAAAAAGATAACACCGACTCAATATCAACGATGTCATGAAACAATACATTCTGATACTACTGCCTTTACTGGCTCTGAATTTCACAGTATCGGCTCAAGACACACACCGCACCTGGGACCAAGGTCCCCTCACTTGGGATGACTTCACCCTCCTTACCACCGGCGGGGCTGAGCAGTCTTTCCTGCAGTATGAGATTGGCTTTGCTCCTGCCCACGACACTATCGACGGCATCCAGTCCCACTACTACCTTGCCACTGCGTGCATGATTCCCGGCTCCTCATGGGTCTCCGCCGACCATCGCACACCGGAACTGCTGCGCTACCACCAAGTGGTGTTCGACATGCTCGAAGTGGAACGCCGCACCCTGCAACGCGCCCTCAACACTGCCGACAACCCAAAGTCTTTCAACAACATGCTCCACGCAGCCGCTGACAGACTCAACACCCGCATAGCCGGTTTCCGCCATCGCACGCAGGACGGCAGCGACACCACCGACCTTGCCGCCTTCGAGCAGCAGGTGCGCCACGAACTGTCGCTGCTCCCGGCCACCAGCCGCCCATCCTACACTCCCCAGCCCTTTGGTTTTTGCGCCTATTTCTCCCTGGGCGCATCCTGTCCTTTCGGTTCCATGGGGCAGGACTTCACCCCGGGGTTCACCATCGGCTACGGGTTCGACTTCTCCTGGAACCGGCATCTTTTCAACATCGAGGCTTACATGGGAAACCTTGATGCCCGGAAGCAACTGGCCTTGCTCAACACCGACCCCACGATTCAATCCCTCGACAACTTCGTCAAAGGCCAGGCCTACAGTTTTTCCAACTTCAACATCGGCTATGGTTTCCTGCTCCTCGACAACCTCCACATGCAGCTTGCGCCTGTTGCCGCCCTCAGCATCCGGAGCCTCGGAACCCTCCGCACCCAGACCGACCGTTTCTCCTACACCCGCCTCGAACCCGCCGTGGGCCTTACGTTCCGCTACCATTTCTGGCAGCAGAACTCCTTCCCCCGCTACAGCGCACTTTTTGGCAATAAACGCATCTCCGAGCGCGACCGCATCTCACTGCATACCAAGGTGATGCTATCCTACTCTTCATTCCCCCGCATCGAGGGCAGTCCTGCCGGCCTCTATCTCACGGCACTGGTGGGAATAGCTTTCGGCGGCCGGTACCACAACGTCGAATAAACCCCAGCACAGCCATGATACAGAGC
>JAEEGL011513283.1_pt1 | contig 24705 bp, 17 predicted proteins | sample 9134231 | NCBI WGS metagenome assembly JAEEGL01 (sample SAMN16246548, study PRJNA631951) | gut metagenome | biome: gut microbiome; feature: rumen; material: fiber-attached | host: Bos | place: Iran: Karaj | collected 2018-10
CATTTTGCGAAATGCTATTCCGGAATGACCATGCTGGAGTTCAGTGATTATGTGAAGGATTTCAAGACCCACGAGCCCGAGGGTTTTGATAATCTCACTTATGAGACTTCATTTTACAAGCCTATGATCTCTGTGATCAAATATCTCAAGGCAAACGATTTCAGGGTATATGTGGTGAGCGGTACCGAGAGAATGACCGTAAGGGCTCTTCTGGAGGATGAGCTGGGAGATGTGGTACCTCCGGAGTGTATCATAGGTACTGACTTTACCCTTGCCGCCACGGGTCAGGAGGATACCCCCGGCATTGATTATACCTTTGCCGCTTCGGATCAGGTGATAATGTCGGATGAGCTCATCGTCAAGAATCTTAAGATGAACAAGGTGACGGCAATCCAGAGAGAGCTGGGGAAGGATCCCATTCTGGTCTTCGGTAACAGCACCGGGGACTTCGCTATGGCCCAGATGGCGCTTAACAACAATAAATATGAGGGCCGGGCGTACATGCTGCTCTGCGATGATACCGTGAGGGATTACGGAAAGCCCGAAAAGGCTGAGTCCTTTAAGGAAAAATGTGAGGCAGCAGGCTATATCCCTGTGTCCATGAAGGATGAGTTCGCCACGATCTACGGAGACAATGTGAAGCTGAATCCGGATAAAAGGCCCGGGAGCAAGGCTGAGGAAACGCCGGACAATGTGATAGAATTCCCCCAGAATGAGCAGACAGAGGAGAAGAAAGCTTCATGATTATCGTTAATTATCACGTCCTGCGGATTGCCTGTTTTGTATTGACTTATGAGGTGTGATACTTGATACTTATAAGCATGTAATCACTGGCAAGGGGGCTGGTCTGCAAAGTTTTCTATGGAGTAAGCCGGAGAGGAATTACAATGGATCTGACGGGTAAGGCCGTCATCAATGTTAAGACCAAGTAAAAAACAGGAAATGAGGAAAAGCACAGGGACGGTGAAAAATAGTGACCGTCCCTGTGTTCAGGAAAAGATGATGAAGAGAATGATCAAAAAAACAGTCAGTGTTGTTTTAGCACTTTGCATTACCATGACTATGCTGCCGCTGTCTTCAATGGCGGCTGAGGAAACCGTAAACGGGGCCGCATCGGGAAGCTGCGGTACCAACCTTACCTGGAAGATAGAGGATAATGTGCTTACCATAAGCGGCACCGGTGAGATGAGCTTCAGCAATAATAATGCTCCATGGAAATCCTACAGGAAAAGCATCACCGGAATAGTTGTGGAAGAAGGCGTGACCTCTTTGGCGCAATATGCTTTTTTCGCCGAATATGATTCCCTCACCAGCATAGTTCTCCCGGATGGCCTGAAAAGGATAGAAAAAATGGCTATCGGAGCAAACGCTTCGACAAAGCCCACCATAAATATTCCTGATTCCGTGGAATATCTGGGTGACTCCGCATTGAGTAATGTAAAAGCAACTTCTGTTCCTTCATCACTTAAGTATGCGGGTGAAAAGGCCTTTGGCACAGTCGCCCATCTGGATGTGGTGATCCCCGCCTGTACGGAGTACATAGGGCCCATGGCCTTTGACGGCTTTTACGCCGACTCCATAACGGTGGATCCTTCGAATGAAAATTATGACAGCAGAAATGACTGCAATGCTATAATCGAAACGGCCACGGCCACTTTGGTCTGCGGCTGTAAAAATACTGTCATCCCCCAGGGGACAAAGATCATCGGTAAGGGCGCTTTTTCTTCCGCTAAATTTGAAACCATAGATATCCCGGAAGGCGTGGTGACGATCGAGGAGAGGGCTTTTGATAATACCGCCCTTAAATCCATAGATCTGCCTTCTTCCCTTGAATATATCGGGGATTATGCATTTGAAAGCACATATATCACCCAGCTGCATATTCCGGCCCTTGTCACTCATATCGGAGTCTCGATCTGCAATACCTGGAACGACAAGACTTCCATTACCGTGGATCCGTCAAACACTGTATATGACAGCAGGAATGACTGCAATGCCATCATAGAAAAAAACAACAAGACCTACGGCGGACCCACTGTTATACTGGGGTGTTCCGTGACGGTCATTCCCACCGGGGTGAAGGCTATAGGACCTTATGCCTTTTCCTATTCAAAGGTGAGAAGCCTGGATGTTCCCGAGGGCGTAGTGACCATAGCCGGTCACGCTTTTTACAATTCTGACATAAAGAATATTTCTCTTCCCAGAAGTCTCAAAACCGTGGAGGTCAATGCCTTTTTGGGGACAACTCCGGAAAAGGTAAAGTACAACGGGACAAAATCACAGTTTAGTTCCATCAGTTTTCCGAAGGATCCGACCTGGGGTGAGACCGGAAATGAATCCCTGCTCAAAGCAAATATCGCCTATCAGGGAGATATCGGAGGAGATGAGACGATCTACCTTAGTATAAACGGAAACGGCCGTGCTTTCACAAGGCATCTGGTCAGGGATGAATTCGGAAATGTGCTTAAGAATACTCCTGTGACCTGTCTTTACCATGATGTCCGCAGGGCGGAAGAGACCGAGACGGATAATGAGGGTTATGTGACACTCTCTTGGGCTAACGATAAAGACCAGGCCAGACTCACACCTAATGCCGAGCCCTATAAAAAGGAGATACAGGTGGATATCTATGAGGGGACGGGCCATGATTTTAATCAGGCAGTCTCCGCCGCAGAGGGACCTGTGCTCCTTCCCGGCAGGGTGACGCTGAGAGTGACGGTGAATCCTCTCTCCTTTAAACAGACCTGGAAGGGCGTATATTCGGAATCGCTGACGGGAGCTTTTGCTGCCGGCGGAAAGGTAAATGTCGATGATGCGCTGGATGTGGATTTTTCACTGGCCAGTGTTGAGGGCGAAGCGGGATCGTCGCCCTCCATAAAGCTGATAAATGAATATGTGAACGGTCAGCGCAATGTGAAGCTGACCCAGACAGTGGATTATAATTTTTCCTTTAAAGGTGATGTGGGACCGGGAGCAAAGCTCAAGGCTGCAAATGAGGGCTTCGGATTGACGCCCTATTCCATCATTGGCAAGGTAAAGGGAAACTTTGGTCAGATTTACGGTATAGAGATCGAAGATTATAACCCGTATAATGCGTCTCATATAAAGGATATCGGTGAGTGTATCTTCGGATCATATGCCATCGCCAAGGGAAACCAGATGCTGCTGGATCTGGCAAGTCTGGCAGGGTTTGATGCCTTCGATGTGTTCGGAGGATCAAATTCCTTTACGCTTACAACAGCCCAGAAAGCGGACGGTTTTTCCATTGACAGATTACACGGAAGCGGTGAGTTGATGGGCAAAGACCAGGACAGCGTGTATTATCAGTCGGTCACCAGAAATGATAAGACCGGCGAGGAAAAGATGGAACAAAAGAAGACCTCAAAGTATACCCAGAGCGAAGGGAACTTTAAATTTAAATTTTCCGAAGGCGGCGCCAGTGCGGATGTGAAACAGAGTCTGCTGGAGGATACGGGAAGGTTCAGCGAATACTCCCTTTCCAAGACCTATAAGGGACGCGGTACGGATGCGGACTTTACGCTGAGCAAGGTATTGGCCTTTGATGAGCATTCTGTTCTTCTTAAGAAAAATACCGAGAGGGAAACATTTACCCTTAAGTATTCCAATGATGAATACAGAAATATATATGCGTATTATCCTGAACTCAGAAAATTGATAAACAGTGATAAGCCGGCGGCTTATTATTTTGTCATGGATTCCGCCATGGGGGAGCTGATGGAAAAAGTGCCGGAGTCACCTGCAGCGGGAACATACAGTATAAAGGAATCAAAAGGTGAGACCCTTTCGCTTCCTCCGCTCACTTTGGGTCTGACCAACGGTTTTGCATCCATCGGCGTTAAGTTTAGTGTATCCGGTGAAGAGAATACAGAGTATGAAAGCCAGGGCGGCAGTGTTCAGGAAGGAGAATATGTCAGGACGTATGAAAACGATATAGAAAAGGCAGTGGAGGCTAACCGCGTCGGCCTGGAGACCATGATAAAGGAACCTCTGGAAACTTATATTAAGCTTTTATCGGAATATATTTCCATAAAGACCGCTCCGGCGAGAGAGTGGATCAGGGAGAAAAATATCGAGGCCGGAGGTGCAAATAAAGGTTATGTGAATGTGGCTTCCGTAAACGGCGGGGGCTTCAGTAGCGGCGGAGGCCGTGCCACGAATATCTATGTCTATAAGAAATATCCGCTTCTGGGCTCGGGGGATACCATAAGCGGTAATACCATTTTCTCCGGTGAGGCAACCGTGGTGGGTGATCCCTATTATGTGTATCTTTCCGAAGACGCCGAGGGTAAGAATGTGATCGACGATTTTTCCGATTCACCCATCACCCTTAAGCTGTCATACAATGACCTTCTTCTGAGTGAGGAGGGACTGGACAGGGAAGATGCGGGAAAGATAGCCATATATGAGTATTCCGATGTCGTGTGCGGCTATGTTCATCTGGACGGTGAATTCGACGCCGAAAACCGTACATATACAGTCAAGGTGACAAAGCCCGGACAGTTCCTTCTGGCAGCTCCCGTATCTGCGGGCAAGGTACAGGAACTGACCCGTGTAAAAATAGGAGAGAGCGGTTATGAAGTGGCCTTTTCTCCTTCCGTAAGCTACAACGGTGCGTCCCATGTCCAGGAGGAAGCAAAGGCGTCAAAGAGCAAATGTGCGGACGTGATCCTGCACCTTTATGATCCCAGGGGAAATGAAGTGAAGGCAACGGATTATAAGGTCGTATTCAGGAATAACAAAAATGTGGCTACCGCAAAAAAACAGCCCTACTTTACCATAAAGTTGAATAAGATCAAGGATCCTGCCCTGAAGGCTGCGTTTAAGCAGACAAAGATACCCTTTGTCATAAGCCCTATGGATCTGTCGCAGACAACCCCGCAGTATAAGTCCGTGGTGAAGGATAAAACGGGAAGCCTTAAGGTGAACGGTCTGTGGATCACGGGGCATGCCGGTAAGAAGCTTAAGCTAAGGCAGGTGAACAAGAAGGGCACCGGTGATTTTGAAGTGAGCGGCACGCCGGAGGCACCTGTCATCACCGGAAAGGGTAATTATTCGGGAACCATTAAACTGTGAAGCCGGTTCATGGCGGCTCTGTTTCATATTGCTTGTATCAATTTCGATTTTGTGGTATAGTCGTAGGGTCCGGTTCGAAGCGGGGGATCCTGCTTTGATCAAAAGGGAAGCAGGTGCAAAGCCTGCACGAACTCGTCACTGTAAATGTTTAGCACGGCCAATATGTCACTGGTCATGATGCCGGGAAGGCGGCTGTGCGTATATGCATGAGTCAGGAGACCTGCCGGATACTCTGTGTGAAGGACGTATGAAAAAAGCATTTTGTGCGGTGTCTTTGCCGGAGGTAATACACCGGCCGTAGTTATGGGATCATGGATTAAGGAAAAAGGCCGGTGGGACCACGAGTAACTGGCCTTACAAAAGACTGTACCCGCTTAGTGTTTATCGGGATTTTTTTGTGCGCCTGTTACGGATGGGCGCATTTTTTTGTATGAGGAGGAAAGAAGAGATGAAAAGAAATGATGTGATCAAGATGTGTGCTTTAGCCCTGGCAGCATCTATGCTGTTTTGTGCCTGCTCCGGTAACACCGGTTCCGGTACGGCGCAGCCTTCACAGGAGCCCAAGACAGCAGAGCCCGAAGAGCCCAAGACTGAGGAAGCAAAGCCCGAAGAGCCCAAGGCTGAGGAGGCAAAGAGTGAGGAAGTGAAGGAGACGGAAGTGAAAACAGAAGAAGCTGATGATCAGGCTAAGGCTGATGAAGTGGCCGCTCTGATCGACGCCATATACGTACAGGAGTATACTCCCGAGACCGATGAACAGTGTGCAAAGGCAAAGGCGGCCTGGGATGCACTGACCGAGGAACAGAAGCAGCTGGTGGAGGGTGAGTATGCCGATTATGATTATTTCGGCAGGGATACGGGAGATGCCTCCCTTGACGATCCCCTTAATCAGGATGAGATCGGTGAGAAGGAGATACTGGTGGTAAGCTTCGGAGCTTCCTTTAATGAGAGCCGTGCAGCGGATATAGGAGGAATAGAAAAAGCCGTAGCCGACGCTTTTCCCGATTATTCCGTAAGACGTGCCTTCACTGCACAGATCATCATCAATCATGTGCTTGCAAGGGAAGGAGAAAAGATAGATAATGTAGATCAGGCGCTGGCCCGTGCCGTGGATAACGGGGTGAAGGAACTGATCGTGCTGCCCACACATCTTATGCAGGGGGCCGAGTATGATGAGCTCAAGGGCGTGCTGGATACATATCAGGATAAATTCGAGACCGTAAAGCTGGCTCTTCCTCTCCTGGGTGAGGTGGGAGACGACGCTACAGTCATAAATGCGGATAAGGAAAAGGTTTCGGGAATAATAGTTGATTCCGCACTTAAGGATAATGATTACGATTCATCCAAGGCGTCTGCAGAGGACGGGACCGCTTTTGTATTTGTAGGTCATGGTACATCTCATAACGCCAAGGTTTCATATTCACAGATGCAGACTCAGATGGATAAGCTGGGATATGAGAATGTCTATATCGGTACCGTGGAGGGCGAGCCCGAGGAGACATCCATTGAAAGCCTGATCGATAAGATCAGTGAGGACGGTTATAAGAAGGTGATCATCAGACCTCTTATGGTGGTGGCTTCCGATCATGTGAACAATGACATGGCCGGGGATGATGACGACTCCTGGATAAGCATGTTCAAGGCTTCGGGCAAGTTTGATGATGTGCAGATGCAGAAGATCGCTCTGGGACGTATCCCTGAGATCGAGGAACTGTATGTACAGCATGTTAAGGATGTGAAATAAAGATTCTTCGTCGCTTCGCTCCTCAGAATGACAAAGGGAAAAAATTCTTCAGAATGACAAAGGGAAAAAATTCTTCAGAATGACAAAGGGAAAAGACTCCTCAGAATAACAGGGGGAAATCCCATGTCATTCTGAACGTAGTGAAGGATCCAAAGAATAACTCCATGTCATCCTGAACGAAGTGAAGGATCTTGAAAAGGCAGGCAGAAGAAATGACTGCCGGATGAAATACAAAAAAGGAAACAATCTCCATGAGAAATACTAAGAGAATTAAACTAAGATCCGCAGTACTGATACTGACAGCATTATTTATGTTGGCTGTTACGGTGGTGCTTACAGGCTGCGCGCAAAATAAAGCCGGTGATACAGGCACCGGAACGGAAGGCACAGCCACACAGCAGGTTGATGAAGCTGCCGGCGCGGCAGATAACACGGGAAGCGAAAACGGAGATCAGGGCACTGCAGGGAACACAGATGGTGCGGATAATGCATCGGCGGGAAGTGCAGCTTTGGAAGACGGAGTATATACTGCGTTATTTACCACAGACAGCTCCATGTTCCATGTGAATGAGGTCTATGATAACAGGGGCGAGTTAAGGGTTGAGAACGGCGTGATGACGCTGCACATTCCCCTGACCTCAAAGAATATCCTGAATCTGTATCCGGGAAGTGCCGAGGAGGCGCAAAAGGAAGGAGCCAAGCTCCTTGAGCCTATCGTGGAAGAGGTGGTCTATCCCGATGGCACCAAAGAAGAGGTAAATGCCTTTGATGTACCCGTTACCGTGCTGGATGAGGATTTTGATCTGGCGCTTATAGGGACCAAGGGCAAATGGTATGACCACAAGGTGAGCGTATCCGATGTAAAGCCGGGTAGTCTTAAAGAGTTGTCGGGGGCGACCGGAGAAAATGACGATGCGGCCGCTGATACGGACAGTATGGCTGCAGGTCTTGCCGACAGGAAAAAGGAACTTTCCGGTATCGAATACAAGGATTCCCTGGTGACGGATTACGCCGAGAATTTCATCGTGGATCATTACGACGGAGGATACAAATTCATCTATATCGGACCGGATGAAAACAAGCAGAAATTTCTTCTGGTACCGGAGGGAAAGGAAGTCCCCGATCTTGCTTCCGATGATGTGACTATCCTTAAGCAGCCTCTTGATAAGGTGTATATTTCAGCCTCCTCCATGATGCAGGCTTATGTGGAACTGAATGAACTGGATAAGCTGGCTTACACATCGAAGGAGGACGGCAAGTGGAACATCCCCGAAGCCAATGAGGTGATGGAGGCCGGTAAACTTAACTATGTGGGAAAATACAATGCTCCCGATTATGAACAGCTGATCGCAGGGGGCTGTGATCTGGTGCTTGAAAGTACCATGATACTTCACGCTCCCGAGGTGGCTGAGCGTTTTGAAGAACTGGGGATCCCCATGCTCACGGACTATTCGGGATATGAGACACATCCTCTGGCAAGGGCCGAATGGATAAAGCTTACCGCCGCGCTTTTTGATGACGAGGAAAAAGCCGGAGAGCTTTTTGATGAGCAGAAAGAATACTTTGAAAAAGCCATTGCGGGAGAGAAGACAGATACCACCATTGCCTTTTTCTTTGTAAACAGCGAGGGGCTGGTCCAGATCAGACAGGGGCAGGACTATGTGTCAAAGCTCATCGACATGGCGGGGGCAAAATATGTCTTTGCGGATATGAACGATGACAGCTCGTCAAAAAAGACCACCATGAACATTTCCATGGAGGATTTCTATTCCCGGGCAAAGGATGCGGATTTCCTGATCTATAACGCAGCCATAGACAGCGATGTACACTCGGTGGATGATCTTCTTAAGGAAAATGAACTCTTTGCCGATTTCAAGGCGGTGAAGGAAAAACATGTGTGGTATGTGGGACCTGATTTTTATCAGAAGCCTCTGTGCATGGGTTATATGGCTTCCGATCTCAGGACGCTCATAACCAACCGTAATAAAGAAGAAATGTTCTTTTTGAAGCCTCTTGAATGATACCGGATCTTCACTTTTCGGAGATGTATTTTGAAAAAGAATGACGGACTTATTTTAACGCTGATCTTTTCTATCCTATGCATTCTCGTGTTCGTACTGCTGGTATTGAACGTATGCACAGGCAGTATCGCCTATACGCCGGCACAGATCTTTGATGCCGTGATCCACAGGGCCGGGAGCGAGGAGGCAGTCAGGATAATCTGTGACATAAGAGCGCCGAGGGCCATTGCCGCCATGATACTGGGCGGCGCCCTGGCGCTTTCGGGTTATCTGCTCCAATCCTATTTTTACAATCCCATAGCGGGCCCCTTTGTGCTGGGCATATCTTCGGGAGCCAAGCTGATGGTGGCGCTGGTCCTGGTGCTTTCGTCCATGAGGCTGTGGAAGCTTTCATCGGCTTTAATGATAGGTGCTGCCTTTTTTGGCGGTCTACTCTCCATGCTTTTCGTCATAGCCGTGGCCTCCGGGGTCAGGGATATGTCCCTGGTGCTGGTATGCGGAGTCATGACGGGCTATATCTGTTCGGGTATCACCGATATAATCGTCACCTTTGCAAATGATTCCGATATAGTGAATCTCCATAACTGGAATAAGGGCAGTTTTTCCGGCATCACCTGGTCTAACGTGAACGCCATGTTTTATCCGGTGCTTTTTTCAATTATCGCAGTCCTTCTCATGTCCAAGAGCCTTTCAGCCTATAGGCTGGGGGAGGCCTACGCCGGAAATATGGGCGTAAATGTGAATAGACTAAAGATACTTATCATCATTTTCTCGGGCCTGTTATCCGGCTGCGTTGTGGCTTTTTCCGGGCCCATATCCTTTCTGGGAATAGCGGCTCCCCAGGCTGTTAAGCGCATATTCAAAACTTCAAAGCCCACGGTGATGATACCTGCTTCATTTCTGGCAGGGAGCATATTCTGCCTTTTGTGCGATCTGATCGCCAGAAGGATAATAGCCCCCACGGAGCTTGCCATAGGTACGGTGACTGCGGTCCTCGGAGCTCCTTTCGTCATCTGGATCATGGTAAAGAGAAGAAGGGGGGATGAATGATGGACCGTGAGATCCCTTTTTTTGAGATGGACAGGCTGTGCGCCGGTTATGATAATGTATGTGTCGTAAAGGATATATCCCTGACTTTGAAAAAGGGTGATATCCTTACTTTGATCGGCCCTAACGGTGCCGGCAAATCCACCGTGATAAAAACACTGACCCGCCTGATCCCGGCTCTTTCGGGCAGGGTGTGCATGGAGGGAAAAGATCTGCTGGGGGTGAAACCTTCGGAGCTTTCAAAGCTGTTGGCCGTGGTATATACAGCCCGTCCCGGGAGCGATATGATGAGCTGCTTCGAGATGGTCTCCACGGGCCGGCATCCCTATACCGGCTTTTTCGGATCAATGTCGGACAAGGATAAAGAAAAGATAAACGAAGCCATGGAACTCATGGGGGTGGCTTCCCTGGCCGACCGACCTTTTACAAATATCAGCGACGGACAAAGACAGAGGGTCATGCTGGCCAGGGCACTGTGTCAGGAGCCTGATCTTCTCGTCATGGACGAGCCGGTTTCCTTTCTTGATATAAAGCACAAACTGGAATTTTTATCCCTGCTTGAAATGCTCTGCAAAAGCAAAGGGATCACGGTCATCATGTCCCTGCATGAGCTGGAACTGGTAAAGGCCTTTTCCGACAGGATACTCTGCATAAAGAACGGAGTCTGCGACAGAGTGGGAAGCAGGGATGAGATCTTTGACGGGGAATATATAGCGGACCTGTTCGATATCGACAGGGAAAAAACGGCTTCGAAAAATATATTGAGCGCGGTATTGTAAAAATACGGGTAAGAGAACATTATGGCAAAGACGATCATGCTGGCAGGCACCATGTCAGATGTGGGAAAAAGTGTGATAACGGCGGGACTGTGCCGTATACTGAGAAAAAAGGGCTGCACTGTGGCGCCTTTCAAGGCTCAGAATATGGCTCTCAATTCCTTTGTGACAAGGGATGGATATGAGCTGGGAAGAGCTCAGGCCATGCAGGCGTTTGCCGCCGGGATCGAGCCGGACGTGAGGATGAACCCGGTGCTTTTAAAACCCACGGGACATATGTCATCCCAGGTGATAGTCATGGGAGAGATCCGCTGTGAGATGGGCGCCGCGGAATATTATGAATATAAAGATGAACTGATGTCCGAGGTTTTGGCGGCCTACAGGAGCCTGTCGGAGGAATATGATTATATCATCATCGAAGGCGCCGGCAGTGTGGCTGAGATCAACCTTAAGGATAAGGATATAGTCAATCTGGGACTGGCGCGGGCTGTGAATGCCCCGGTATGCCTGGTGGGGGATATCGACAGAGGCGGAGTGTTCGCACAGCTATATGGAAGCGTAAAGCTTCTGGAGGACGATGAGAGAAGCCTGATCAGGGGCATGATCATCAACAAGTTCAGGGGTGATAAAAAACTGCTTCAGCCGGGACTTGCCATGATAGAGGAAAAGCTTTCCCTTCCGGTACTTGGAGTGGTGCCTTATACGGAGCTTAAGCTGGAGGATGAGGATTCCCTGAGCAGCAGGCTGTCAAGGCATGATGCGGGAGAGGGGATCGATATAGCAGTCATCGGCTTTCCCTATATTTCAAATTTTACCGACATGAACGCCTTTGACAGGATACAGAACGCTTCGGTCAGATATGTGAGAAGGACACAGGAACTGGGACGGCCGGATCTGATCATCCTCCCCGGAAGTAAAAACACTGTGGAAGATATGAAATGGCTGAAGACCTCCGGTCCGGGGACTGCTATCTGTGATCTGGCGGGTGATATTCCTATCTTCGGGATCTGCGGCGGTTTCCAGATGCTGGGAAGGAGCATAGAGGATGAGAATGCTCCGGATAATTCCTGTGACGGACTGGGGCTGCTTGAATATCATACCGTGATAAAAAAAGACAAGATAAGAAGACGGGTGTCCGGAGAGCTTAACGCTGTGGACGGTTTTTTGTCGGGACTTTCCGGTATGGCCTATAAGGGTTATGAGATACATATGGGTCGTACTTTTGACGTGATGGGAAATGATGTGACTGCCGGGGGAGATGTGCTGTTTAAGGCGAAGGGGTCCGAGGTTTACGGCACCTATGTACACGGTATTTTTGACCGCTCTTCTGTGCTGGAAACCGTTATGAAGGCGGTTTGCGAAAAAAAGGGTTATGTTTTTGATACGCCCCTTGAAGATCAGGATGTTTTTATGGACAGACAGTTTGATATGCTGGCAGATGTTCTTACCGGGAATCTTGATATGGAGCGGATCTTCGGGATAATGGATGGATCGGTCATAAGGTCTGAGACGGGAGATTAGGGATGCTGACTTTGATCTGCGGCGGCAGCGGCAGCGGTAAATCGGAGTTCGCCGAAAGATATTCGCTGCAAAAGGGCGAAGGACTGAAAAAATATTATATTGCCACCATGATGTCAGCTGACAGGGAATCACTTGAACGCATCGAAAGACACAGATCGAGGCGGGGAGATGGCTTTGTCACCATCGAAAGGGGAAGGGATATTGGAGAAATATCCGCGGAAACAGAGGAAGGCAGCCTGTGTCTGCTGGAGTGCATGGGGAATCTTGTGGCAAACGAAATGTTCGGCCCCCGGGTTCTGACGGCGGATGAGGTCAGAGATAAGGTGATGGGGGATATAGAAAGGCTCACCCTTAAAGCCGGACATCTGATCGTTGTAACGAATGATGTTTTCCGTGATGCGGGTTTTGATCACGATGCGGGTACTTTGGAATATCTGAGGGCTTTGGGTATGATAAATGAGGCTCTGGCAAAAATAAGTGACGAAGTTGTGGAGGCGGTTTTCGGAAATATCATTTATCACAAGGGGGATAAGATAAATCTTATGTTGGATAAGGCTGATGATAAAACTGAAGATATGGACGGATCATTACAGGAGACGGAGGGTTTCATCCTGGTGACAGGGGGCGCCTGCCAGGGAAAGCTGGAATTTGTCCGCAGTTATTTTGACGCCCGGAAATATCGGGTGTATGACGGTGTGCTTCCTTTGACGGATGGGGCATCATCACAGCAGGATGAAGACGGCATGATCATAGATCATCTGGACAGATATGCCTGGGAACACATGGAGGATGGAACTGATCTGCTCCAGAATATCATGGAAGCGGCAAAGGGTCGTCTTAATTGTGTGATCATAGGTGATGAGACCGGCTGCGGGATAGTCCCTGCAGATGAAAAGCAAAGACGCTTCAGGGATGTGTACGGCAGACTGATGACCGATCTTTCAAGGAAGGCGTCCCAGACCTGGCGTGTGTTCTGCGGGTTGGGAACGAGGATAGGCTGATGAAGGATGGGCTCACCTTTCGTCATATACACGGCGGAGGGATCTACGAAAAAAATGTGAAACTGGATTTTTCCGTAAATACAAACCCGATGGGGATGCCGGATGAACTGAGGGAAATATTGAAGAGCGCCGCAGGTGATTCGGAAAAATATCCGGATTATGAATGCCGTAAGCTCAGGGAACATCTGGGGAAAATGTTTTGTACGGCGCCTGAAAATGTCATATGCACCTCGGGAGCTTCCGAAGCATTTTCTGCGGTGGCCGGATGTTTTACGGGAAAGAGGGCGCTGATACCGGTGCCGTCATTTTTCGGATATGAAAGGGCGGCTCTGGCAGCGGATATGAAGATCGATCTTTATCCGTTACATGAGAAAGACGGCTTCTGCCTTAATGACGGGCTTTTTTACAGGATAGAGGAGGGCGGATGTGTTTTCCTTGGAAATCCCAACAATCCCACGGGCCGGGCTTTGGATAAGGACTATTTATTGCAGCTTATCAGTGAATGTGAAAAAAAGAATGCCTATCTTATTCTTGATGAGAGCTTTGAGGAACTTATGACGGACAGGTCGGTGTCCATGTCGGAGTATCTGTCAGAATATAAAAATCTCCTGATAGTAAGATCCTTTACCAAGACCTATGCTGCCGCGGGGGTGAGGCTTGGCTGTATTCTGACCTGTGATGATACGCTGACGGACAGGATAAAGCTGCAGCTGCCGGAGTGGAATATATCTTCCTTTGCCCAGGCGGCCGGGCTTTATTGGGGAAAAAATGAGACTTATCTGGAAGAGACCAAAAGGGTGATCAGGTTTGAGCGCGAATATCTGATGAAGGCGCTTTCAAAGCTTGGTTTTACCGTATATCCATCCGAGGTGAATTTTATCCTGTTCAAAGCAAAGGCGGATCTGTATGAGCCGTTGCTTGGGCAGGGGATATTGATACGTGATTGTGAAAATATGAGAGGCCTTGGAAAAGGATATTACCGGCTGGCAGTGAAAAGACATGAGGAGAATGAAGCACTTGTCACGATCCTTGAAGGGATATTGAATGACTATTCCGAATGTCATTCTGAGCGGAGCGACGCATATCACACCATGAAATGGTGTGATGCCGCCCCGGCAAGGGGTTGCGAAGCAACAGGAAGAATCTTGATAGGATCGGCATGATATTAAAGCAGACCTTTGAGATCAGGAAGGTATGAAAATGGGACCTGAGATAATCCCTCCCGGGGAGATTGAAAAAAAGAGTTTTGAGATAATAGAAAGAGAACTGGCCTTATCCGGCATCAGTCTGTGCAAGGAGACCGCCTTTATCACAAAAAGGGTGATCCATACCAGCGCAGACCTTGAGTACGCAGGTACCATGTTCTATTCGGAGGGTGCGGTGGATCTGGCGCTGGAGCTTTTAAAGGGCGGGGCCCATGTCATAACGGATACGAACATGGCTCTTGCGGGTATCAACAAAAGCGCGGCGCAAAAGCTGGGACTTTTGCTGTATTGTTTTATGGCGGATGAGGATGTGGCCCTTGAAGCAAAGGAAAGAAACGTGACAAGAGCCTGTGTCAGCATGGAGCGGGCCGTGGCCCTGCCCGGGAAAAAGATATTTGTCTCGGGGAATGCCCCCACCGCCCTGATAAGGCTTTATGAGCTGTTCAAGGCGGGAGAGAGGATAGACTTTATAATAGGTGTCCCGGTGGGCTTTGTGAATGTGGAGGCTTCAAAGGAACTGATCATGGGATCAGGTATTCCCTGTATAGTGAACAGGGGAAGGAAGGGAGGCAGCAACGTGGCTGCGGCCATAGTCAATGCGCTGATGTATAAGTGCCTGGGCCGCTGATCCCGTTTTGGTTATGGCGTCAGGGAATTCAAGACTTCTCCGGCAGGAGAAGTTTCACTGTGAAGGGTTCTTTACTATGTTTTTCATCCAGCTGCCGTTTTTGACCAGGATGAAGCCGATGAGGCATTTGATCGATTCAGATAACTGGAGCAGACAGAAGACCGTGATGACATACAGACCCGTATATCTGCTCAGGCAGTAGGCTAAGGGTACGCAGACCAGCCACATGTATACGCTGTCAAAAAGAAAGGTTATGACAGTCCTGCCGCCGGAGCGTATGGTAAAATATGCGGTGTGCAGAAATGCCATCTGGGGCGTAAAGAAGGCCTGGGCCAGAAGAAAACGGGTGGCCAGCTTCCTGGCTTCGTCATTTGTGTTGTAAAGGAGCGGAAACGCTCCGGAGGTCAGGGCGATGACGATGGCAACGCCGATGGCTATGAAGACGGAAAGCGCCAGTATCTTGTTATCGTCATCCCTGGCTCTTTTCAGATCGCCTGCGCCCAGATGCTGGCCCACTATGATGGCGACGGCATCTCCCATGGAAAAGAATACCACGTTAAACACGTTGGAAACTACGCCCAGTATCTCGTAGGCGGCGACTACATTCAGCCCCCGCAGGGAATAGCTCTGGGCCAGACAGGCAACGCCCGAAGACCAGAGGGCTTCATTTACGAGGAGGGGCATGCCGGTGATGAATATCCTTTTAAACAGATCAAAGGGCAGGCTCAGCGTTTTGTAAACGCCCTTGATATAGGGACATCTTTCCGGGTGGGCATGTGCCCAGATGATGACTATCAGGACCTCCACATAGCGTGAAAGCACTGTGGCCAGAGCAGCGCCTTTAACACCCATGGCGGGAAAACCCAGTTTTCCGTAGATGAGCAGATAGTTAAAAGTCAGGTTTATCAAAATGGCGGCAAGTCCCGCTTTCATGGGAACAAGGGTCTGGGAACACTCGCGCAGTGTGTTGGAATAGATCTGTCCCAGCGCCACCGCAGGAAGGCTCCACAGCATGATGGCAAAATACTGCCGGGCATATTCAAGGGTGCCGGCCTTGTCGCCGCCGTCACTGCTGCCCCTTAAGTACATGCCGATGAGGCTGTCTCCAAATAAAAGGAAGACAGCCAGAGCAAGAGCGCAGATGAAGGCCCCCAGGATAAGCTTGTACCTGAAGGTGTGGCGTACGCCCTCGTAATCTTTTTTACCGTAATACTGGGCGGTGAAAATACCGGCGCCGGCCATGCCTCCGAATATGCAAAGGAAAAACACGAAGATGAGACGGTTGACGATGGCCACCGCGCTCATCTGCTCCGTGCCGATCCGGCCCACCATTATATTGTCCAGAAAATTTACAAAATTGGTGATGCCGCTCTGGATCATGATGGGAAGCGTGATCTTCAGTACTCTTTGGTAAAAGTTACGGTCTCCTATGAACTTTGTTTTGAAATCCCTAAATACAGTCATAGGATAAACACTACATTTTTTCAGGGTAAAAGTCAACGATGAAATACGGGTTTACCACAGGAAGCTGCAGCGCCGCTGCGGCAAGAGCGGCAGCTTTTATGCTGCTTTATAAAAATGAGATACATGAGATATCCGTCATGACACCTGCCGGGGTTGAATTTAAAACACCTGTGGAGGATGTATGCAGGGAGGATAAGGCTGTGAGCTGTGCTGTCAGAAAACAGTCGGGAGACGATCCGGATGTGACCGACGGCATGCTGATCTATGCCAGGGTCTCCTATGAACCCTTCGACGAAGAAACTCCTGCCCTTTGCGATGATAAAACGGTGGATGACGATATTGAAAATGCGGGACGGATAAAGGTGTTCGCAGGTGAGGGGATAGGCCTTGTCACGAAGCCGGGACTTTCTGTTTCCCCGGGAAAAGCAGCCATCAATCCGGTCCCCCTTTCCATGATAAAAAAAGCTGTCCTTTCGGAGTGCGATGAATGCGGTCATGAGGGGAGGTTATATGTAATGATCTATGCCCCCGAGGGCAGGGAAAGGGCAAAGAAGACCTTTAATGAAAGGCTGGGGATCAGGGACGGGATATCCATCATAGGCACCAGCGGAATAGTGGAACCCATGAGTCTTCGGGCCCTTAAGGATACCATAGCCCTTGAACTGTCCCAGAAAAAAGCCCTGGGACATAAGCGGGTATTGATAACTCCCGGAAATTACGGAAGGGATTTCCTTAAGGAAGCTTACGGTTATGATCAGGAAAGCAGCGTGTTGTGTTCAAACTTTATCGGTGATACCATAGATATGGCTGTCGATGCGGGCTTTGAGTCTCTTTTGTTAATGGGACACATAGGCAAGCTGGTGAAGGTGTCGGGCGGCATTATGAATACCCATTCCGCCGTTGCCGACTGCAGGATGGAGCTGATGGCAGCTTCGGCCTTAAGGGCGGGGGCGGACAACGAAATATTAAGGGCGCTGCTTGACTGTGTGTCGACGGATGCCGCGCTCTCCATCCTTGACGGGGCGGGGCTTATTAAACAGACCATGGAATGCATGGGTGAGCGGATAGGATATCATCTTGAGAAAAAGGCCGGGGGAAGAATAAGAACTGAGTTCATAGTCTACTCAAACGAATGGGGAGAACTTGTTAAAAGTAAAGGAGCGAAGGAATGGTTTACATCCTGGGAGCCGGCTGCGGAGCAAAGGACCTGATAACGGTCAGGGGCATGAGGATACTGGAGAAGGCACAGCTTATCGTGTACGCCGGTTCTCTCATCAATCCGCAGATTTTGGAATATGCCGATAAAAAGTGTATAATGTATGACAGTGCAAAGATGACTTTGGAGGAAATAGTTGACGCGCTGCAAAAAGGTGAGAGGGAGCAGCTTGTGACCGTGAGGCTTCACAGCGGCGATCCTTCTTTGTACGGAGCCATCAGGCAGGAGGCAGATGAACTGGCACGTCTGGGCATAGACTGTGAGTATGTGCCGGGGGTGAGCGCCTGTTTCGGAGCGGCCGCTTCCCTGGGGATAGAGTATACGCTTCCCGGAGTGAGCCAGAGTCTGATCATCACCCGTATGGAGGGGAAAACTCCGGTCCCGAAGTCCGAGAGCATAGAGTCGCTGGCAGGGCATAACTCATCCATGGCTATTTATCTCAGCTCAGGGATGATGGAGGAGCTGAGCAAAAGACTGATGGCGGGAGGCATGAGCCCTGACACCCCCGCAGCCATTGTCTACAAGGCTACCTGGGATGAGGAAAAGATAGTTTTGAGCACGGTGGCCGGCTTCCCCGCGGAAGGGAAAAAGGCCGGGATCAGTTCCACCGCGGTGATCCTGGTGGGAGACGCCATACGCGCTGCCGGAACGGGATATGACAGAGCCTACCTGTATTCACCGGAGTATGTGGGAGCGGATTAGATGGTACTGTGGCAGGAAAAGGAATCAGCGGAAGCAGGCTTTTCGATCAATAGTGAGCGTATTGAAATAGGCCGGTACTTAACGAAGCCAAGCGTAGCGCCGGATGAGTTTAGTATCCGCTGCCGTTCCGGCGGAAGGTTCCCAAACATAGCCTTGTCATAGCAATATATTACAATGGGAGGCCGCCGGAATTTCACGAGCGGGAGCGGTAGCTCACGATGATCGGAAAGATGCTGAAGCGGAACTGAAAGCGGCTGTAGATCGGAAGGAGAAGAAAATGAACATATCGGTTATATCATTTACACAAAAAGGACTTTTATTATCCACTCGCCTTAAGTCTCTTGCCGAGAACGTGAAGCTTTACTGCGCATCCCGCGAAGCCGATTTTTCGGCCTTCCCGGAAGTGGTACCGGTGAGCGATACGCAGGCTTTTGCCCGGGAAAATTTTGAGCAGAAAAATGCCCAGGTGTTAATAGGCGCCTGCGGAATAGCCGTACGGGCCATAGCGCCTTATGTAAAAGACAAGCTGAGCGATCCGCCTGTGGTTGTCATGGACGAAGCAGGACGCTATGTGATACCGGTATTGTCCGGACATGTGGGCGGAGGCAATGAACTGGCCCGTCTGATAAGCGGCAGCATAGATGCCGAGTGCGTCATAACCACGGCAACGGATATAAACGGGAAATTTTCCGTGGATTCCTTTGCCGTAAAAAATAACCTGAGCATAGCCAACAAAGGGCAGATCGCGGCAGTCTCGTCGAAACTGCTGGCGGGCAAAAAAGTAAAGCTGTGCGTGAACAGGGAAGACCTGCCCAGGGACCTGGTACTGCCGGAGGATGTGGAAGTGGTATATTACGCTTCTTCGTCTTCTGACGGGGGAACAGGGAATGAGTCCCGGGACTTTTCAAAGAACGCTCCTGATGTATCGAAAAGAGATTACAGATCGGATATTTATCAGGTGGATGCTTCCCTTGCTTCAAACATCTATAACGTGAATGACAGGACCAGGAAGGACGTATATAAAAACGATAATGATGTGGTGTCCGATATCTATGGGGATGAGAAGGCGAAGGAAAAGTCAGACATAGATATCTTCATCATGCCTTCGGGCAGGAATTCCGGTCTGTACAGGATGGCAATGGAAAGCGGTGCCCTTATATTGATGCCTAAGCGTTATGTGCTGGGCATGGGACTGAAGAGGGGGAAGAGCCGGGAGGAGATCGAAAGCTTTGTGGACAGCGTACTGGATGAAATGGACATATCCCTGCCGGAGATCTATGCCATCGCCACCATAGATATAAAGAAGGATGAACCCGGACTCCTGGACTTTTGCAGAAAGTACGGACTGGAACTGATCACCTACAGCAGTGAGGAACTGTCAAAGGCCGAAGGGAAATTTTTCCATTCCGATTTTGTGGAGGAAGTCACAGGGGTCGACAATGTCTGTGAGAGGGCTGCCGTTCTGGGAGCCGGTGAAGGCGGAGTAATGATCAGGGATAAAAGCGTATATTCGGGAATGAGCCTGGCGGTGGCCAGGATGAAGAAACTGATCTTGGAGTGATGGAAGGTGAAGAATACTTTATATATCGTGGGTATCGGCCCCGGGGGTTATGAGGATATGACGGTGAGGGCCGACGAATGTCTGAAAAAGGTACAGGTGATAGCGGGTTATGATCTGTATCTTTCTCTTGTCAGGGACAGATATCCGGATAAGGAATATATATCCACTCCCATGAAGGAGGAAGCGCAAAGATGCCGGCTGGCCCTGGAGGAGGTATCCCGGGGAAGGTCCGTTGCCATGATATGCAGCGGCGATCCCCAGGTTTACGGTATGGCCTCGCTGGTCTATGAACTGCTGGATGAATATCCTGATACACAGGCCGTGGTCATTCCGGGCATCACGGCCGCCCTTTGCGGTTCGGCCCTCTTGGGTGCTGTGATAAACAATGATTTCTGCGTCATATCCCTGAGCGATTACCTGACTCCGAAAGAGGAGATAGAAAAGCGTCTCAGAAATGCTGCGGACAGTGATATGGTAATAGTGCTCTACAATCCCCGCAGCCATAAAAGACCGGACGCCTTAAGCAGGGCCTGCGATATCCTGCTTGAGGTCCTGGAACCCGACCGGCTCTGCGGCATAGTGCGAAATGCGGGAAGGCAGGGCCAGGAAACGGCAGTGATGACATTGAAACAGCTTAGGGATCATGAGGCGGATATGTTTACCACGGTTTTCATAGGCAATTCAAAGAGCTGTCTGGCAGGCGGCAGGCTGATCACGCCCAGGGGGTATAAGCTTTGACAAAGCAGATGAACAATAACGGCCATCGCATTCTCATCTTTTCGGGTACCAGCGAAGGAAGAGCCCTTTCAGAACTTTTGTCCAAAGCAGGCATGGCTCACGGTGTTTGTGTGGTGAGCGATTACGGCGTGAGCATGGGCTATGATGAAAGCTTTGCCCGGGTTCACCGGGGAGTGCTGGATGAAGAGGAAATGTCTTCGTTTATCGTGGAAGAGGGTTATGATGTTATCCTCGATGCGACACATCCCTACGCGCGTATCGCCGGAGATAATATAAAAAAGGCGGCCTCAGATAACGGCGCGCTTTATCTGAGGCTTGGAAGAAAACTTTCCTGTGCCCGGGAGGGACTTTGTTTTTTTGATGACGCCTTATCCTGCGCGAAGGCTCTTTCACAGCTTAGAGGAAATATACTCCTGACTACGGGAAGCAAGGATCTGGAGTCTTTTTGTAAAGATGAAAGCCTGAGGGAGCGTCTGTATGTCCGGGTGATACCAAGGGCTGAAAGCCTCACGAAATGTGAGGAATGCAAAGTTATACCTTCGCATATTATAGCCATGCACGGACCTTTTTCGTCACAGATGAACGAAGCCATCATCCGGCAGTATGACATCGAAGCTATGGTGAGCAAGCAGACGGGAAGGGAAGGCGGCTTTTTTGAAAAGGTCCGGGCTGCCCAAAGGACGGGGATAAAGCTTTTCGTGATAGGGGCACCTGCGGATGAGGGTGAGGATATGCAGGGCATATGCTCAAGGCTCAGTGAGATCACGGGAAAGAAGATCTCCTCACGGCTGCCCATGGAACTGATCTTTATGGGGATGGGGATGGCGGAGAATTCCTCCGTCACCGTGGAAGGATATGAGCGGCTGTCCCAGGCGGATGTGGTGATCGGCTCAAAAAGGCTGCTGGCATCGAAACTGATCCCGCCGGGCTGTACCGGGATAGAGAGTGTTGACTGTGATGAGATTGTTTCTGCCCTTAAGGAACTTTACGAAAATGCAGCGGGCCCTTTAAAGGTATGCCTGGTCTTTTCCGGAGATATTTCGTTTTACAGTGCATGTAAGAGAACGAGACAGGCGGTCATGTCTTTGATCGAAAGAAAAGAGATAGAGGCAGAGCTTATGATGCTGCCGGGGGTGTCGGCCCTTTCATATCTGGCGGCAAAGGCAGGACTTGATTATTCGGATACGCAGATCATAAGCCTTCACGGGAGGAGGGTGCCGGATCTTGCGGAGAGGATAGAAAAAAGCTACAGGACGTTTCTGTTATTGTCGGGACTTTCCGATGTGAAACTTTTGTGTGCTGCCCTGTCCGGGATGAGAGTAAGGCTGATCCTGGGTTATGAGCTGGGGACGGAGGCTGAGGAGGTCATCGGTATCACCCCGGGGCAGGCGGATCGTGTGACGAAGGAAGGACTGTACTGTTGTTTTGTGCTTGGGGAGGATAGTAAAGATTCTTCGTCGCTTCGCTCCTCAGAATGACAATAGGGAAGTGTCTCAGAATGACAATAGGGAAGTGTCTCAGAATGACAATAGGGAAGTGTCTCAGAATGACAATAGGGAAGTGTCTCAGAATGACAATATGGGAGCGGGTAGTGCTTCGGAATGACGGCGGCGGGCTGTGTGAAGGATATGTTGATGTGATGGTAAAAAATTCAGGGAAAAAAAGAAACAGGATAATGATCGCGGGGATCAAAAGCGGAAGCGGAAAGACCATGATAACCTGTGCCCTGCTCAGGATACTTAAGGATAAAGAGCTTGCGGTAAAGGCCTTTAAGTGCGGCCCCGATTATATAGATCCCATTTTCCATGAGACCGTACTGGGAGTGGCCTCAAAGAATCTGGATACATTTTTCATTCCTTCAAGGCAGGCGCTTTGGGAAAGCTTCTGCAAGGATGCTCCGGAGGATGGCATATCCGTGATAGAAGGCGTGATGGGACTGTATGACGGGGTGTCCGGCATCGGAGGGGAAGGATCATCCTATGAGCTGGCTTCCTTTCTGGGCTGCCCCATAATACTGACAGCCGATGTAAAGGCCATGGGTCAGTCAATGATCCCCATGCTTTCCGGATTTTTGAAATACGACAGAAACTCTCTTATCAGGGGAGTGATATTGAACCGGATCCCTGACAGGTTTTATGAGCGGATGAAGCCTCAGATCGAAAGGGAACTGGGCATAAAGGTGCTGGGACATTTAAGGGATGAAAAGGAACTGGTCACAGGCAGCAGGCATCTGGGGCTTAAGCTTCCGGTACACGATCCCACGGTATCGGCCGTTCTCGAAAAGACAGTGGCGGCGGTGTCGGAGGGGATCGATATCGAAGGGATACTGGAGATCTCGGCAGTGGCGCAGGATCCGGAGGAAGGGAAGGCATGTGAAAACCTGCAGGATCCGGAGAATGAGCAGCGGGCGTGTGAAAACATGCAGAAGCCGGGAAAAGCACAGGATGATCCGGATCAGATAAAAGAACAGGGAAAACAGCTGACGGTAAAAAATGAATATCCTGTCTATGTGCAGAAAAAAAGACATGTGCTCCTGGCCAGGGACGAGGCCTTTAATTTTTACTATAAGGATAACATCTCCCTTTTGGAGGAAAAGGGTGCCGTGATAGATACCTTTTCCATATTGAGGGATGAAAAGCTACCCCATGATACCGACGTTATCATGATAGGAGGCGGATATCCCGAGCTGTACTTAAGACAGCTCCGGGCCAACACTTCCATCAGTCATTCCATCAGGGAAACTTTTGAGACGGGAGCAGTGCTGGTGGCGGAGTGCGGCGGGTTCATGTATCTGCAGCAGAGTCTGGAAAACGACAGGGAGAGATATTCCATGTGCGGGATCTTTGACGGAAAATGCCGGGATATGAAAAGAAGCGTGAGGTTCGGTTACATAGAGCTCTATGATAAGACGGGGTTTTTCTTCAATGAAGGAGAGAGTATCAGGGGACATGAATTTCATTACTGGGACTGTGATAAAAACGGGACGGATGCAGTGGCTGTGAAACGCTCCGACGGCAGCAGATATGATTGCTGCAGGATAGGTGAGAGATATTTCGCCGGCTTTGCCCATCTGTATTATCCTTCAAACCCCGGTATCGTTTCAAAAATTTTAGCCTGATATCTTTAAAATCTTGCTGATCTGTGGTATATTTTAGTGGATTATATTATTTGAAAGGCCGAAAGGTCATGGGATTGATCGCGAAAATCAGGGAATTATTAAAATTAAAATCGCCTTACCAGGGGGAATCTGAAGAATTTTTGTATCTTATCAGACTTGTCTCGCTGTTTTTGGCACTTTATTATCTGTTCCTTGCCCTGATCCTGACAGCCAACGGGATAAAGGGCTATTATATGCCCGTCTATGTTTCGTCAGTTCTTCTGTTCGGAGTGGTCCTCTCCACATACAGGATCCATCCCAGTATTTCCCTTTATCTGTTATCACTCATAGCCACCCTTTCCTCTGGCGTGCTGACCTATGCTTTCGGTTTCAGGGCTTCCTTCCACTATGTGGCCTATGTGGTCCTTTTCATCTTCTGGTATAATCCCATGGATTCTGTGAAACGCAAGCTCATATACAGTGTGTTCATGGCGGTGATGATCGGGATACTGACCCTGAACATCTCGGCCAGGGGCCTGGCGTTTATCTATGACGGTCTGTGGATCCGGGTGGTGATCGTTTCAAACATTCTTTTTTCCGTGACGATCTTTTCCGTGGTGGCGTTTTTCTTCTGCACGAAATATGTGGAGGCGGAGAGGATGCTGCGCATGTACAACAAGCAGCTGAAAAAGCTTTCCGAGACAGATGCTCTCACCAGGCTCATGAACCGCCGCAGCGCCATGGATGAACTGGCTGATATGGAAAAACAGTATCGTGATTCCGGCACCCAGTTCTGCATATCCATAGGCGACATTGATTTCTTTAAAAAGGTTTACGATACCTACGGGCATGACGCCGGGGATTATATCCTGTTTTCCCTGGCACAGCTC
>JAEEGL014905211.1_pt1 | contig 24705 bp, 22 predicted proteins | sample 9134231 | NCBI WGS metagenome assembly JAEEGL01 (sample SAMN16246548, study PRJNA631951) | gut metagenome | biome: gut microbiome; feature: rumen; material: fiber-attached | host: Bos | place: Iran: Karaj | collected 2018-10
ATTAACACAAAGTGGCATAACTGGAAATATCCAAAGCATTCGTAAGATTAGTAACAGTCAATATTCAGCTTTATTCAAATGAAAAGCGACACAATCATAATATCCATTCATCCTGTTTTTGTCGAAAAGATTTTGTCCGGGAAGAAGAAATACGAATTCCGAAAATACTTTCCCGCAGGAGTCCGTTATATGCTGGTTTACACTACTTCTCCTGTAAAAAAAATTACAGCATTAATCGAAATAGACACCGTTTTGTGCGACACACCTCGAAACATATGGAGTAAAACAAGAAAACAAGCCGGAATTACCAAGAGATTTTATGACACATATTTTAAAGATAAGGGAATGGCTTATGCCGTTAGATTAAAAAAGGCACGTGTGCTAAACAACCCTCTTCAAATTTCAGATTTGAAAGGAATTAAAGCTGCGCCCCAATCTTATATTTACTTAAAGGAACAAATGGATAATATTATTGGTTGTGTTCTATAAAAGTTTTTGAATAAAAGAAATGCAATGCATATTTTGTCATAAAGATGCCTCATTATCTAGAAGCGTTGAACACATTATTCCCGAATCTTTGGGTAACAAACACCATTTTTTACCCCGTGGATATGTTTGTGATGAGTGCAACCATTATTTTTCCATTAAAATTGAAAAACCATTATTATCATCCCCATATTTTGAATCCTTAAGATTTCGCAATGATATTCGCTCAAAGAAGGGGAATAGAGTCAAACATACATTCTTTTTCCCTGGAGCTCAAAAATCAGCCGAGGTTATATTAGAACGTGGTTCAAATGGCGAATTGCTTTTTTCATTTTATGATGAAGAAATATACGAAAGCATAGAAAAAGGCAACTGTCGCAAAGCAATCTCGCCATATCTTCCAGAGCCGATATACCCAGACATCCTTCTTTCTCGGTTGCTTGCGAAATGTGCATATGAATTCTTCCTTTACAATATGAGAATAGAGAAATATGATTTATGTGTACAAGAATTATTGGGAACCGAAAATGACATTCTAAAACCATTGCGAGAATATGCACGGTATGGTAAAGGTGCATTCTGGCAATATAACCAACGAAGAATTTATTCCGAAGGAGCCATAATTAGCAACAATAGAGAGCATAAGACATATGAAATATTGCATGAAATGAGGCTCTTCCCCAAAGATCATATTATTCTTCCTAATGGAATGGTGGAGGCAGAAATATATTTTGTTGTTGCAATATGTGGAATTGAGTATGCGATTTGTCTATCAGACCCTGACATCTCTGGGTATCAAGAATGGTTGACAAATAATAATAACAAATCCCCGTTAGAAGTGGACTACGAAACGGTTATTCCTTTTGGATTGTCTGACATTAATCCTTTATTAATTAAAGAAGATACACAGGTGCCGGCTCATGCCACAAAACAATAGTAAGGGGATTTCAGGTGATACATTTTCGGTTTTTAAATACTATTATAGATGCGTGATAAAAAAAAGAAAGGTGAATATTAAAAAGAGATAAAAGATGTACAACAAAAAACTTAATACGGCATGTGTAATGAATGTGTAAATCTTGAACAATTGATTGCTTAAACTGAGGTCGGCGACCATGTGGAGCCAACGTGTAACTAAAACACGTGGAGCCAATGTGTGAATAGAACCGATTATCAATTTTTCACAATGGCTTATTATTGCAAAAAGTTGCATAATTACCCTTTCTATATTTGCAAAAAGTTGTATTATTTTTTATTTAATCCTGCAAAAAGTTGTAATTTTTCTCATATTAATCTACAAAAAGTTGTATTTTTGTATCTTGAAATCCAGAAAGTTATTATTTGAATATGACAAAGAAGCAAGAAATTCAGTTGTTTGAAGAAAAGAAGGTTTGTACCGTTTGGGACGATCAGGCCGAGAAGTGGTACTTCTCCATTGTAGATGTGGTGGAGGTACTGACTGAAAGCTCCAACCCACAAACCTATTGGAGGGTATTGAAAAACCGGTTAAAGAAAGAGGGCAACGAAACCGTTACAAATTGTAACGCTTTCAAACTTCAAGCCGCCGACGGAAAGATGCGACTGACGGATGTGGCTGATACCGAACAGCCTTTCCGTCTGATTCAATCCATAGAGATATTTCCTATATGTCTGCCATAAAGGTAATTAGAAGGGTTGGATCCGATAAAAAAGGGTATTGGATTATATCTGTGTTACAATAAATGTTACAGTAAACTTTACATTAAATTTTACAATAAATTTTACTATGATACAAACAGGAATCAAAGGCCGTCTGGAAGAGACGGTGACGGCGGAAATGAGTGCCGCGCGTGTGGGAAGCGGGCTGGTGGATGTGTTCGCTACGCCGATGATGATAGCATTGGTCGAGAAGACCTGCAACGAGAGCGTGCTGCCCTACCTCGACGAGGGGCAGGGCACCGTGGGCACGTTGGTCAACGTGGTGCATACCTCCGCAACGCCTATCGGCATGCGTGTGTGGTGCGAGAGCGAGTTGGTGGATGTCGACCGCCGAAGGTTGGTATTCAAAGTGAAAGCCTTCGACGAATGCGGTCCCATCGGTGAAGGCTCTCACGAGCGTTTTATTATCGACACCGCGAAATTCTTTGAAAAAGTAAAGGCCAAGATGTGAATCTTGGCCTTTATTCATTTTATTTTGCCGATTATTCTGCTGAGTGGGCGTTGGCGTCGGGATTGACACGTTTCACCATGCCTTGCAGGGCGGTGCCGGGGCCGACCTCGATGAACTCGTCGGCGCCGTCTTTGAGCATGTTCTGCACGGTGTAGGTCCAACGGACGGGTGAGGTGAGCTGCATGAGGAGGTTCTTCTTGATCTCGGCGGGGTCGCTATGCGGCAGGGCGTCGACATTCTGGTAAATGGGGCAGATGGGCTTGCGGAACTCGGTGTGCTCGATGGCTTCGGCCAGCTCCACGCGGGCAGGCTCCATGAGTGGGCTGTGGAAGGCGCCACCCACCGCCAGCGGCAGGGCTTTACCCTTGGCCTCTTTAATCTTCTCGCAGGCAGCAGCCACACCCTCGTTGGTGCCGCTGATGACCAGCTGGCCAGGGCAGTTGTAGTTGGCCGGCACCACCACTTGGTCGGTGATGGAGGCGCAGATGTCCTCGATGGTCTTGTCGTCGAGCTTCAGGGCGGCGGCCATTGTCGATGGGGTCTTCTCGCAACATTTCTGCATGGCATTGGCGCGGGCGATGACCAGGCGAAGGCCGTCCTCGAAGCTCATGGCACCGGCGGCGACCAAGGCCGAGAACTCACCGAGCGAGTGGCCTCCCACCATGTCGGGCTTGAAGTTCTCACCCATATATTTGGCCAGAATGACGCTGTGAAGGAAGATGGCGGGTTGTGTCACCTTGGTTTGCTTCAGGTCCTCCGGCGTGCCGGCGAACATCAGGTCGGTGATGCGGAAGCCGATAATCTCGTTGGCTTGCTCAAACATGGCGCGGCACTCTTCGTTGCCGTCGTACAGATTCTTACCCATGCCCACAAATTGGGCTCCCTGTCCAGGGAATACGTATGCTTTCATATCGATAAATTTTTTTCTGTTCAAAATAAGATAACGCGAGACAATTTTTTTTATTGTATGATAGGGGAGAACTATCAACAAATTCGGCGATGTGGCTGAATAATCAAGCTTTACGCTCTTTGAGGACGAAGTCACGACCGAGGTATTTCTCGCGGACGTCGGGGTCGGAGGCGAGAGCTTCGGGGGTGCCCTGCTGGAGGACGGAACCCTCGTAGAGGAGGTAAGCGCGGTTGGTGATATGGAGGGTCTCGCGGACGTTGTGGTCAGTGATGAGGATGCCGATGTTGCGCTGCTGGAGCTTGAGGACGATGTCCTGGATGTCCTGCACAGCGATGGGGTCGACACCGGCGAAGGGCTCGTCGAGGAGGAGGAACATGGGGTCGTTGGCGAGGGCACGCGCTATCTCGGTACGGCGACGCTCGCCGCCGGAGAGCTGGATACCCTTGCTGTTGCGGATATGCTGCAAGTGGAACTCGTCGAGCAACGACTCGAGCTTGGCCTCGCGCTGTTCCTTGTCGAGGTCTTTTCGAAACTCGAGGATGGACATGATGTTATCGGCCACGGTCATCTGGCGGAAGACGGAAGCCTCTTGGGCGAGGTAGCCCACGCCCATCTGCGAGCGTTTGTACATGGGGTATTGAGTAAGCTCGATGATTTCGCCTGTCTCGCCTTTCTCCTCTTCGGGGGCGAGGTAGACCTTGCCGCTATAGGGCTTGATGATGCCCACGACCATGTAGAACGTGGTGGTCTTGCCGGCGCCGTTGGGACCGAGGAGGCCAACGATTTCGCCCTGGCGGACCTCGACGGAGGCACCCTTGACGACGGTGCGGGAACGGTATTTCTTGACGACGTTGTCGGTATAGAGTTTCATATAATTCCTTCTCTTAGAATGTCGTGGATGTGGATGATGCCGAGGTAGCGGCCATCGGCGTCGGTGACGATGAGCTGGGTGATGGAGTTCTGGCGCATCATCTGGAGGGCGTTGACGGCATACTCGGTGTCGAGGATGGTGCGGGGATTGGGGTGCATGATATCAGCAGCCGACTTGGGCTGGTGAAAGGTCTGCATCATGCGGCGGAGGTCACCGTCGGTGATGATGCCGCGGATGGTGTCATTCTCAGTGACCACGGCGCAGCCGAGGCGCTTGGAGGTCATCTCGATGATGGTGTCGTCGATGGAAGTGGCGGGCGACACCTCGGGACGCTCATTCTGGATGTAGAGGTCGGCGACACGGAGGTAGAGCTGCTTGCCGAGGGCACCGCCGGGATGGAAGCGCGCGAAGTCGCGAGCCGAGAAGTTGCGACACTCGATGAGGGCTACGGCAAGGGCGTCGCCCATGACGAGTTGCGCGGTGGTGCTGGAAGTAGGGGCCAGGTTGTTGGGGCAGGCTTCGTGGTCGACGGTGGTATCGAGGACGATGTCGGCCTCGTGGGCGAGGAAGGAGTCGGTGTTGCCGACAATGGCTATGAGGGTATTGCCGAAATTCTTAATCAGGGGCACCAGCACTTTGATTTCAGGCGTATTGCCGCTCTTGGAGATGCAGATGACGACATCGCCGGGACGCACCATGCCGAGGTCGCCGTGGATGGCGTCGGCGGCATGAAGGAAGAGGGCAGGGGTGCCGGTGGAGTTGAGGGTGGAGACTATCTTGACGGCGATGTTGGCACTCTTGCCGATACCGGTGACAACCACACGCCCAGAGGCCGAAAAAATGGTTTCGACAGCCGTTGAAAAGCTGTCATTGATATAATTCCGGAGATTTTCGATGGCTTTTTTTTCATCGTCAATCACCTGAATAGCAATCTGTTTTATCTCTTCTCGACTCTTCACTATGATTTTTTTTTTTGTGTTTCAATTTTTTTAGCTACCTTTGTAAACCATAATGCCCTAGTGTGCAGCTATGGGTTATTGGTTAATGATTGGAAAACGTAATAGTGCAGAAAATATTGTGAACGATGAAAGATTTGCACATATATTTGAAAGAAATATTCGGTTTTGACCAGTTCAAAGGCGACCAAGAAGCCATCATCCGCAGCCTGCTGGATGGCAACGACACCTTTGTTATCATGCCCACGGGTGGCGGCAAGAGCTTGTGCTACCAGCTGCCGGCCATGATTAGCAAGGGCATCGCCATCGTGGTGTCGCCACTCATCGCCCTGATGAAGAACCAGGTGGACGCCGTGCGCTACACCTCGGGCAGGGAATGTGTGGCCCACTTCCTCAACTCGTCGCTCAACCGTGCACAGGTGACGGAGGTGAAGGAGGATTTACTGAAAGGTGACACCAAACTGCTCTACGTGGCCCCTGAAACCCTCTCGAAGGAGGAAACCGTGGAATTTCTGCAACAAATCAAGATATCGTTCTTCGCCATCGATGAGGCACACTGCATCTCGGAATGGGGTCACGACTTCCGTCCCGAGTACCGCCGTTTGCGCGACGCCATCAAGGCCATCAATCCCAATGTTCCGATACTGACGCTGACGGCATCGGCCACTCCCAAGGTTCAGCAGGACATCATCAAGAACCTCGGCATGGAGAACGCCAAGACCTTCATCTCGAGCTTCAACCGTCCGAACCTCTACTACGAGGTGCGCCCGAAGCCGAGTGACCCCATGCAGCTGCACAAAGAGATTATACGTTTCATCAAGGACAACCCCGGTAAGAGCGGCATCATCTACTGTCTGACGCGCAAGCGTGTGGAAGAATTGGCCGAGCTGCTGGTCATCAACGGCATCAAAGCTCTTCCGTACCATGCGGGCTTGGACAACAAGGTGCGTGCCGAGAACCAGGACAAGTTCCTGATGGAGGATGTGGACGTGATAGTGGCCACCATCGCCTTCGGCATGGGCATCGATAAACCCGATGTGCGCTTCGTCATTCACTACGACATACCCAAGAGCATCGAAGGCTACTACCAGGAGACCGGCCGTGCCGGCCGTGACGGCGGCGAGGGCCATTGCATAGCCTTCTACAGCGAACAGGATGTGGAGAAACTCTACAAGTTCTTCACCGACAAGAACGTCACCGAGCAAGAGATGGCCAAGCAGCTGGTGCAGGAGATGGTTTCCTATGCCGAGAGTTCGGCCTGCCGCAGACTTAATATATTGAAATATTTCGGCGAGGACTATAACGAGCCTTATTGTGGCAACTGCGACAACTGTACCCACCCCAAGCCCCAGGTGGAGGCCAAGGAGGAGATGCAGTACGCCCTCGAAACCATCGTGGCCATGAAACAGGCTTTCAAGCCCAAGGACATCGTCGATGTGATTATGGGTCGCAAGAACGCCAACACCAAGACCTACCATTTGGACAAGCTGGAGCAGTTTGGCGGTGGTTCTGACCACGACGACCTCTTCTGGAAAGCCGTGCTGCGGCAAGCCCAGTTCGAGGGTCTGTTGCAGAAAGAGATTGAACAATACGGCGTGCTGAAACTCACGCCCGCCGGCAACAAATATATCAAGAAGCCCTATAGCCTCTATGTGACCTGCGACCATGACTATACCGCAGCGGCCAACGACGAGGAAGAAGACCTGGTGGCTGCCAGCGGTGGCGCCTCGGCAGCGGGCGACGAAGCCCTCTATGTGCAACTCAAGAGTCTGCGCAAGAGCATCGCCTCGAGAGAGAAGCTGCCTGCCTACGTCATCTTCGAGGAATCAAGCCTCAAGGACATGACGCTGCAATACCCCTGCAATGTGGAGGAACTGAGCCATTGCGCCGGCGTGGGTATCGCCAAAGCGCAGAAATATGGCGAGCCGTTCATCGAACTCATCAAGCGCTATGTGGAGGACAACGACATCGAGCGTCCACAGGACATTGTGGTGCGCTCGGCAGCCAACAAGTCGGCCAACAAAGTCTACATCATCCAAAGCATCGACCGTCGCAAGAGCCTTGAGGACATCGCCGCAGGTAAGGGAATGTTGATGGACGAACTGCTCACCGAAATGGAGCACATTATCTCGAGCGGTACTAAATTAAATATAGATTACTATATTAATGAAATGATAGAACCCGACCATCAGGAGGAACTACTCGACTACTGGCGCAACTCGGAGAGCGCCTCGCTCGAAGAGGCTTTCGAAGAATACCAGGACGACCCCGACTACACCGAGGAGGAGATACGCCTGATGCGCATCAAGTTCATGGCCGACTATGGCCACTAAGACATGAAGCATGCCGCACATAGATTGCTGACACTGTTGCTGCTGATTGTAGCAATAGGGTCAGGACATTTGTGTGCGCAAACAACGCTGTACAACAACGACACTACCTATTTTTGCGGAAACCAGACGCTCTATCATAATTATGTAGACGATCATGGGGCTTTCGACTCCTGGGCGATCATCACTGGCGCGGCAGATTCTTTCATGGTTTATCTAAATTTCTTCTGCACTGACGGTACAGATGATGGTACAAGCATTAACTATGTCCCGATGGATGGATACATTGATATTTGGGACGGCGACGCCGCCACAGGGACGCGTCTGCTCCACTACACCGGTTCCCTCTATCAATCCCCGACTCTTTATGGTTCTGGCAATCAAATCACCCTGCACGTCCATTACAACGAGTATTTTCCTGACAGCAATACCAACTACCCGCAACGGTATCTCAACATGGGTTGGTCCTTCGTCAATAATGCCCAAAGTCCTTGCGGCATCCTTCCCAATGTCACCGTTACCACCACCGCCACCGATGCCTACATTCACTGGACCCCCGATACCGTCTCCATGGACATTCTCTTTGATGGGCTGACACACATCGTCTCAGGAGGCGGCACCCTACACCTCAGCGGCCTCACCCCCAACACGCAGTATTTTCTTGACGCCGTTCCACACAGTCAACGATCCCAGTACTGTTGCCAACAGAAAGTCGAGTTCTACACCGACCCCGTTGCCCACACTGGCTGTCCCGATGTGCTCGACCTTCACTCCGACTATGTGCGCTGCTTCTACAACGGCAATATAGGTGTCCGTGATTTCGGGAGCGACTCTTATGAAAGCCGCCATACTGTCCATACCGACCCCAATGAGACTGATTTCTTTACTGGCGGTCACCTGCATACCATAGGCTCCGGTCTTCCCGGTGCTGTCAGGTTAGGCAACTGTCGTAGTGGTTCAGAATACGAATCCATCGTCTACTACCTGCATGTCGACACTGTCCTCTACTCACTCATCATGCTCCACTATGCCGCCGTCCTACAGAATCCCGGACACGATCCAATAATGCAGCCTCGGTTCACCATGCAGATTCTTGACCAAAACGACAGTGTCATAGATCCCCAATGCGGTGCTGCCGACTTCGTTGCCGACTCCACCCTAGGATGGAACACCTTCGATGGACAGCTGTGGAAAGACTGGACTACCATCGGCATCAACCTGGCACCCTACCACGGGCAGGATGTCCGCCTCAAACTCACTACTTACGACTGCCGCGCCGGCGCCCACTTCGGATATGCTTATTTCTATGCCGAATGCCAGCAACCTTTCGCCAATTCCGACCACTGCGGCGACATCGACACCACCACCCTCACCGCACCGGCAGGATTCAACTACCTCTGGTACTACGGCAACGACATTGACCATCCCATCTCCACCACCCGTAGTGCCACCGTTGTCACCTCCGAAGGTCCCGTCCGCTGCCGTCTCTCGTTCATCGAGAATCCCTCCTGCTACCTTACAATGAACACCCTTGTCACCAACTTCTGGCCCCACGCTGTTGTCGACACCCTCAGTACCCAGGACAATGGCTGCGATGGATTCACGGTGAATTTCCTCAACCGAAGCACCATTGTTGACGACGACAGCATACCGCTGCCTGGCAACCCACCTTGCGAGTCGGCCTATTGGTTCTTCGGTGATGGATGGAGTTCCTCTGACTACAATCCCACGCATACCTATCACCGCCCTGGCACCTACACGGTGACGCTCATCGCCAAGTTGGCAGGTGGCCAATGCACCCATACCACTACCTACACCATCACCGCCCCCGATGCTTGGGCACCAGCCGACCAATACCTCACCTGCTGCGATTCCCTTTTGTGGATCGACAGCCTCTGGTACTCTCGCGACACCGTGGGCCCCACCCATAGAGTTGCCTATCCAGCCTCCTGCGACACCATCTATACTCTGCATCTCACCACCCTGCCGTCGGCACACTTCTACCTACCCGCCGACACTTTCTGCTACAACAGCACCTATGAGTGGCACGGCCACAGCGCCCCCATCAACCACACCATCACTGACACCCTCCTCCTTTTTCTGAACGACACCCTCACTGCCGCCAATGGCTGCGACTCCCTTGTTCAACTCCCGCTATTCCAACTGCCGCCCGACCCCCTCACCATCAATGTCGAGGCCGACTGTGGCCGAGGCTTCTACCTCCTCTCCGCAGGCACCGAAAAGACCCTCTGGCAATGGAGTTCCTCTCCTCATGACACCCTCCTCGACGGTCATGAGCACGACCAGCAGATTCTCGTCATCCCCGATAGTAACATCGTCTACACCCTCACCACCTACTATGACGACTCCCTTTTCTGCCCCACCACCATCTCGCGAACGCTTACGCCTCCCGAATTCCCACAGGCTGTCCTTGAGGTCAAGCCCGACATCCTTCCCTTCGACCAGCCCACTCTTTCTGCATACGACCTCAGTGCTGACTACACCGACCGTCTGTGGGCCGTCGTCACCCACCGCCTCTCGCACGACACCGTTGTCCTCCCCGACCGGCAGCGGCATCTCGAATACACCGCCGATGGCGATGCCGACAGCGTCACCGTCATTCTCATTGTCTCCAACGACCTCTGCCTCGACACCGCCTCGCACACTCTCCCCATCCTGCAGACGGCCCTCTTCGCTCCCAACGTCTTCACACCCGGCATCGAAACCAACAATCGTTTCTTCATCCTCTGCGAGGGCGCCCTCGAAGCCGAGCTAACCCTCTACAATCGCCAAGGACTGCTTGTATACACCACCACAGACATAGAGACCGGCTGGGACGGCACCCACAACGGAACCCCGTGCCCACAAGGCGCCTATGTCTGGCATCTGCGTCTCCGTTCCATCGACCGCCCCGACGACTGGCGCACCTTCATCGGCACCGTCACCCTCCTGAGGTGAAAAATATTTTTCCTACATTCAAAAATAGTCGTATCTTTGCATCGAATTCAAAGAGCATAGGGGTGCTCTTATGTCGCTCACAATGAGTGCAAAGAAGCTGAGAACATACCCTTGAAACTTGATCCGGATAATGCCGGCGTAAGGAAATGAATTATGGTAAACACACAGAATAGCTGTGGCCGCTATCGCTTTTTTAAGGCCACCAGGATCAGCCGCAAGCAGATGATAGCCTGCTGTGCAGTTTTAGTTTTTAGTTTTAGTAGTCAGTTGTCGGGTCACGCCCAAACGAAGGATACTGTGCGCCGTCTCGACGAGGTGATTATCTCCTCTTCGCGCGCCGACAACAAAACGCCACTAACCACCAGTACCCTCGATCGTCAGGTGCTCGATGACACCCGCGCCAGCGTGAGCATCCCCTACCAGCTTGAGACTCAGACCTCGGTGGTGGCCAGCGGCGAGAACGGAGGTGTGGGTGCCGCCTACATCCGCATCCGCGGTGTCGACGCCTCGCGTATCAATGTAAATATAAACGGCATCACGCTCAATGACCCCGAGAGTCAGCAGGTCTATTGGTACAATATCCCCAACCTTGGCGGCATGGCCCAAAGCCTGCAAATCCAGCGTGGCGTGGGTGCCTCCACAGGTGGCAGCCCAGCCTTCGGTGCTGCCATCAACCTGCAAACACTCAACGCCCGCAACCGCGCCTACGGCGAGGCCGACCTCGGCTTCGGCAGCTGGAACACACGCCAGTACAGCGTCACCGCCGGTACCGGTATCATGAAGAGTGGACTCTCCTTCGATTTCGCCTACAGCGGCCTCACCTCCGACGGCTACATCCGCAGCTGGGGCACCGACCAGCAGAGCTTCTTCGGTAGCGCCAGCTGGTACGGCAAGAATACCGTCATCAAACTCCTCACCATCATCGGCAGCCAGACCACCGGCATCACCTGGGATGGTGCCTACGACTACCAGCTCGACGAGGACCCAACCTATAACCCCAGCGGCGAGTATACCATGGACGGCAACACCATGTACTACCCCAACGAGACCGACAACTATTGGCAGCGTCACTATCAACTCTATGTCTCGCACCTGCTGAGTGACCGCTGGAGCATCCACGGCGCCCTCGACTTCACCCACGGTGACGGCTATTACGAGCAGTACAAAGCCAACAAGAAGTTCAGCAAATACGGCCTCTCCCAGAGTGGCAAAAGTGACTTCGTCACCCGCAAACAGATGGATAACAACGCGCTTACCAGCAACTTCGCCCTGCGCTATGACGGAGATAAGCTCTCATTCTCTGTGGGCGACCACCTGCTCTACTTCGACGGCTACCACTTCGGTAACGTCCTATGGTGTCGCGACACTTCGGCCCACATCAAAGACTATGAGTGGTACCGCTATAATGGCACAAAGGTCGACAATGCCGTCTATGCCAAAGCCTCCTACGACTTCACCGACGACCTCAACGCCTATGCAGACCTCCAACTGCGCACGGTGAACTACAAGCTCCGCGGCGATGCCGACGACCTCTTCACCATGGACTTCGACCAGAACTACCTCTTCTTCAATCCCAAGGCTGGCATCAACTACCGTATTAACGACAACCAGCGCACCTACTTCGTGGCAGGCATCTCCAACCGCGAGCCCACCAAGAGCGACATCAAGGACGCCATCGGCAGCAACGACACCGTCAAGGCCGAAACCATGCTCGACCTCGAGCTGGGTTATCAATTGGCTTTCAACCGCTGGGCATTCAACGTCAACCTCTACGGCATGTTCTACCGCGACCAGCTCACGCCCAACGGCGACCTCAGCAGCAGCGGCTACACTTTGATGGAGAATGTCGACAAGAGCTACCGCATCGGTCTCGAACTCGAGGGCGGATATAAGTTCGCTGAGTGGTTCCGCCTCGATGCCAACCTCACCCTCAGTCAGAACAAGGTGCTCGACTACACCTTCGCCAACTTCGCCGACGGCGACGCCTCGCCCAACACCGTCACCCACAACACCGACCTGGCCCTCTCGCCCAATGTTGTCGGTGCCGCTATCGCCACCTTCTCACCTTTCAAGGATGCCAAACTGCAACTCATCGGCAAGTATGTTGGCAAGCAGTACGCCGACAACACCAGCCGCGAATGCTATGCCGTCGACCCCTACTTCCTCCTTAACCTTAAAGCCTCCTACACATGGCACTTGAAAGGTTCCAATCAGATTGAAGCCCAGTTGCTTGTCAATAACATCCTCGACCACCACTACCGCCTCAGCGCCTGGGTGGGCGATTGGACCGACGACTGGACCACTCCTGGCACCCTCTACTACTACCATGACCGTGCATGGCTCCAGCAGCCCGGCATCAACTTCATGGGTCGCGTGATTTACCGCTTCTAAAAAATTAAAAGAAAACCCCTACGGGGTATAATGAAAATGAATTAATAGCGTTATGATATTAAAAGGAAACGCCTACGGCGTAGTGACAACGCTCCAAGCATTACCCCGTAGGGGTTTCCTTTTAATAGAAACACCACAAAAACAAAAAAATACCCGTAGGGGTTTTCTCTTAATACAATATGGATGTTTTCGAGATAATAGGAGCTACCATAGGATTAGCATACATCGTCAGCGAATATAGGGCAGACCACTGGTTCTGGCCTCTCAGCCTGTTGATGTCGGCTTTCTATGCCGTCATCGACTTCACCGACGGCATCTATGCCAACGGCGCTATCTGCGTCTACAACTTTGTCATGTCTGTCTATGGCCTCCTCGTGTGGCGCGGTGTCATCCAGAAGCGTGGCGAGGACAAGGGTGGTGAACGTCAGATCTCCTCCTGCCCGAAAGCCTGCTGGTGGCAGATTATCACGTTGACTGTGGTGTTGAGCGCCGTGCTAACCTGGTTGCTGGGTTTCCTCAACGAAAGCCAGTACCCCTTGCTCGACGGCATCTCGTCGGCACTCACCATCGTCGGCATGCTCATGCTGGCGCATAAATGGTGGCAGCAGTGGTTCTGCTGGATGATTGTCGAGCCGCTGATGATGAACCTCTTCTGGCTCACAGGCAACTACGCCTCGGTGGTCCTCTACGGTGTCTTCGAAATATTCTGCATACTCGGTGTAATCAAATGGAGGAAAGAAAGCCTAAAAATATCGTAATCCTGGCGGCAGGCGACTTACCGTCGCACCCCATTCCTCTCAAAACTTTGCAGGAGGCCGACTTTGTCGTCTGTTGCGACTCCGCCTTTGAGACAATTAGGAATGAGAAATTGGGAATTAGGAATTATGTAGTGATTGGAGATGGGGATTCGTTATCCGAAACAGATAAAGCCGCCCTCGGCGACCGCTGGATCCACGTCTCCGAGCAGGACTACAACGACCTCCACAAAGCCATGCTGTGGGCCACTTCAAAATTCAAAATTCAAAATTCAAAATTTTCAATCTTAGGGGCCACCGGTAAGCGTGAGGACCACACCCTCGGCAACATCAGCTACCTCATAACCTTCGCCGAAGAATACCCTGGAATCAACCTCGAGATGCTCACCGACCACGGTCGCTTCTGCGCCCTTTCCTCTCACCTCTCACCTTTCATCTTTCACCTCCCTAGTTTCCCGCGTCAGCAGGTATCCCTCTTCACCCCCGACCCCGCCACCTCTATCACCTCCGACGGCCTTCGCTGGCCCCTCCGCGACTTCCATGCCCGTCTTTGGTGGCAGGCTACCCTCAACGAAGCCCTTGCCGACAGTTTTACCCTTTCCATCACAGGCCCCGTCATCCTCTTCCAATCCTACGACCCTAAAGGATAACTAGCCGAGGGTGTGTGTATTAGCATGCCACTGAAACTTTTTTTTGCCATATCGGATGTATTTTGTATTTTTGCATTTTTATTATAGGAAGCAAAAATACAAAACAATATGAATATTCTACTCCTTGGATCGGGCGGTCGCGAACACGCAATAGCCTATAAAATAGCGCAAAGCGCCCAGTGCAGCCAGCTCTTCATTGCCCCCGGCAATGCGGGTACGGAGAAGGTGGGTGAGAACGTGAAACTCGACATCAACGACTTCGAGGCCGTGGGTCAGTTCGCCATCAGCCACCGCGTGGAGATGCTGGTGGTAGGCCCCGAGGCACCCTTGGTGGCCGGCATCGCTGACTACTTCGCCGAGCAGCCCATGCTGAAGAACATCATGGTCATCGGCCCCTCGAAACAGGGCGCCATGCTGGAGGGCAGCAAGGACTACGCCAAAGCCTTCATGCAGCGCCACAACATCCCCACGGCGAGCTACCGCACCTTCACAGTAGACACCTTGGCTCAGGGAGAAAAGTTCCTCGAGACGCTGAAAGCCCCCTATGTGCTGAAGGCCGACGGCCTGGCTGCCGGCAAAGGAGTGCTGATTGAGAACGACTTGGCCACCGCCAAAGCTCACCTGCACGAGATGCTGAAAGACCGCAAGTTTGGCGATGCCTCGGCACGAGTGGTGATTGAGGAATACCTCGATGGCATCGAGATGAGCGTCTTCGTGCTCACCGACGGCAGCCACTATCTGATACTTCCCTCGGCCAAGGACTACAAGCGCATCGGCGAGGGCGACACCGGTCTCAACACCGGCGGCATGGGCAGCATCAGCCCTGTGCCGTTTGCCGACAAGGCCCTGATGAAAAAAATCGAGGACCGCATCGTGAAACCCACCGTCCGCGGCCTGCGCGACGAGAAGATAGCCTACTGCGGCTTCATCTTCATTGGACTCATGTGCAGCAATGTCGGCACCGACGACGCTACCCCCTACGTCATCGAATACAACGTCCGTATGGGCGACCCCGAGACCGAGAGCGTTTTCCCGCGCATCAAGAGCGACATAGTGGAACTCTTCGAGAATGCCGCCCACGGCAACCTCGACGGCTGCAAGCTGGAAATTGACCCCCGCACGGCGGCCTGTGTGATGATGGTGGCCGGCGGCTATCCTGAAAGCTACAAGAAAGGCGACCTCATAGACCTCGGTACCGACGACGAGACCCTCGTCTTCCACTGCGGCACCGCCCGCAACGAGCTGGGCAAGCTCGTCACCAACGGCGGCCGCGTGCTCTGCACCACCGCCTTGGCCAACAGCCTGCCCGAGGCCCTGCTCAAGAGCTACAACCGCAGCCTCGACATCAACTGGGAAGGCAAATACTGCCGTCGCGACATCGGTCAGGATCTGTTGAAACTGATGCAAGGGTGAGGCTCAACAGGAACATCGCTATCGGGCACACCGCGGCAGCGGCGGCCTATGTCATCTTCGGCATCAATGTCGTGGTTTGCCGCGACATAGCTACCGACGGCGGCATCGAACCCATCGTGCTCTTCGCCATGCGGGCGCTGGTGGCTGGTGGGTTGTTCTGGCTACTGTCGCTGTTCACTCCCAAGGAGACCGTGCCGTGGAAAGACCTGCTGAAACTGGCGGGAGCCGGGTTCCTGGGACTTTTCATGCCACAGCTCACCTTCCTCCACGCCATCGCCCACACCACACCCGTCGACCTCTCGGTGATGAGTACCACCACGCCCATCTTTACCATGTTCGTGGCGGCCATCTTCCTCCACGAACCCATCACCTGGAAGAAATCCCTCGGCGTGGCCCTGAGTTTCGGCGGCATCTTGTGGCTCATCCTACAGAGTACGTTTGGTGGGAACGGAGCCTCCGAGACAGAACCCGTCGGCATCATGTTCTGCTTTGCCAACTACATCGTCTTCGCACTCTATCTGGGTACCTGCCGCAACCTCATCGCGCGCTATTCTGTCGTGACGAGCATGAAATGGATGTTCCTCTTCTCGTTCATCCTGGCCATTCCCTTCACACTGCCGCACCTGCCGACGACCAACTTTGTCGCCGTGCCGTCCTACGTGTGGTGGGAGATTGGCTTCATGATTTTCTTCTCCACATTCATCGCCTACTACCTCATTCCCGCAGCACAGCAGCGCATCCGTCCCACGCTGGTAAGCATGTACGGCTACCTGCAACCTATCATAGCCATCGCCGTGGCCATCTGGACGGGGATGGACCGCCTGACCTTCACCAAGATGTTGGCCGCCCTGCTGGTATTCACCGGCGTGTGGGTCGTAAATAAGAGCCGCGCTGCGGTGCCAAAAGATTTTTCGTCTGACAAGAATACGATAAACAGTAATAAGTCGTTATAAAGAGTATGGATTCCGAGAACAAAGCAGCCAATAACGGCAACAAGATACTGATTGTCATCTCCATGGTGATGGGCGTGCTCATCGGGTTGATGTTCGGCTCGCACCAGGGAGACAAGCCCTCCTACGAACACGGCTCGTTGCAGGGAAAGATGAGTGAGGTGCTCGACCTGGTGGAACGCCAGTATGTCGACTCTGTCGATGCCGATTCCCTCAGCGAACGCTTGGTGGGTGTGATGCTCGGCGAGCTCGACCCGCACAGCACCTATCTCACCGCCCGCGAAACCGAACGCACCGCCGAGATGATGCGCGGAAACTTCGAAGGCGTGGGCCTCGTGCTGCGCCGCGAAGGCGACACCACCTATATCGGTCAGGTGCTCTCCGACGGTCCTTCAGCAGGTTCGGGATTGATGCCCGGCGACCTGATTCTGAGTGTCGACGGCGTGCGCGTGAGCGGCGTGCAGATGCCCGCCGACTCCGTGGTGGCACGACTGCGCGGCCCTCGACGCTCGAAAGTGAAAATCGAAATTCTGCGCCAAGGCGACAAATCCATGGAATTCACCATTCGTCGTGGCGTGGTTACCCACAAATCGCTTGTCTATAGCGATATGCTCGACGACACTACGGGCTACATCATGCTTTCCACCTTCTCCTCGACCAGCTACGACGAGTTCCACAACGCCTTGAATACACTGGTGAAGAGAGGCATGAAACACCTCATCTTCGACCTGCGCGGCAACACTGGCGGCTCGCTCGAGTCGGCCGTGGGCATCGCCAACGAGATGCTGCCCGCCAACAGCCTCATCGTCTACACCCAGGGTGCTCACCAGCGGCGCAACAATGTCTACGCCCGTCGCGGTGGCCTCTTCACCCAAGGACGGGTGACGATAATGGTCGACGAAGGGTCGGCCTCGGCCAGCGAGGTGGTGAGCGGAGCCTTGCAGGACAACGACCGCGCCACCATTGTGGGACGCCGCACCTTCGGCAAAGGTCTGGTACAACGCGAGTTCGAGCTGGGCGACGGCTCCTCGGTGCTGCTCACCATCGCCCGCTACTACACCCCCTCGGGACGCTCCATCCAGCGCCCCTACAGCGAGGGCACCGACGAATATTACCGCGACTACCTGAACCAGCTGATGGAGGAATCCTATGCCGACAATCCCACGCTGCATGTTACCGACTCCACCCCCTACCACACCGTGGGTGGCCGTGTGGTGTATGGCGGCGGCGGCATCTTCCCCGACCATCTTATCCCTTATCGTAAAGACCCCACCTTTGTATACTATAACAAGCTCTCCTCCAAGGGTATTCTCTCACGCGTGGCTTTCGAGGAAGTGCGCCAGCATGCCGAACAATGGCTGCAACGCTACCCCACGGCCGACGACTTCTGCCGCCACTTCAAACTGGGCGACAATGTCATTTCCCGTGTGGTGAAACTCGGCGAGAAAGAGGACATCCCCGTCGACAACAAAGGACTTTCCGCCCAGAGCCGCCTGATGACCACCATGGTCAAAGCCTTTATCGGCGACTTCCTCTACGGCCAGCAGGTCTTCTATCGCATCTACCTCCCCGAGGACGAGGACCTGAAACAAACAAGAGCAATAAAATAGCAAAAAAAGATACAAAATAGTTATGAAACGTCTGTTTATCTTTATATCCCTTTTGACGACAACCCTTGTCGCCAGCGCTCAGAAGAGCACGCTCAACTGCACCTTCAACGGCCTGGAGAACGGCATGCGCATCGTGGTGAGCCAAGCCCAAGGCGGCCGCCTGGTGCCCACCGACACCCTCACCCCCGATGCCAAAGGAAACATCAAGTTGGAACGTTCCATCGTCGACCCCTTCATGATGGCATTGAGCTTGACCAAGGGCAACAGCCCCTACATCCACGTCATCATGATGCCCAAGGAGAAGATTGCCCTCACCGTCAACTACATGCCGACGCTCAACCACTTCGACATCACGACGGCCAGGGGGTCGAGAAACATGGAAGTCTACAAAAAATTCACCAATATCGTCACGTCGGCCCAGTTGCAGGACCGTCCGGGCATGATTAGCATTCTCATCGAGCAGAAACTCGACTCGCTGCTCTCCGCCAACCCGTCGGTGTTGATGAGTGCTTTCCTCGTCACCTATTTCGAGAAGGCTTTCGAGCAGTATGCTCCCCTGTATAAGAAAATCCGCGATGCCCTCATCGGCCAGTGGCCCAACAACGAGTTCGTGCAGCATATCGACAGTCGCCTGCGCTCCACCCTGATTCCCGGCATGGAAGCCCCCGACATCGTGATGACCGACCGCGACGGCAACACCCGCAAGTTGAGCGACCTCCGCGGCAAGGTGGTCCTCATCGACTTCTGGGCCTCCTGGTGCCGCCCCTGCCGCATGGAGAACCCCAACGTGGTGCGGCTCTACCGACGCTACCTCTCCAAGGGCTTCGACATCTTCAGCGTGTCGCTCGACAATAACCGCGATGCCTGGCTCAAAGCCATCGAAGACGACCACCTCACTTGGTCCAACCACGTTAGCGACCTCCGCGGTTGGTCCTCGGCAGCCGGCCGCCTCTACGGCATCCAGTCCATCCCCGCCACCGTACTCGTCGGCCGCGACGGAAAAATCCTGGCACGCAATTTGCGGGGAGAAGAATTAGAAAACAAACTTAAAGAGATATTTGCAGAATGATTACAACAACACAGATAGAAATGGCCCTCGGCCATGTCAACGACCCCGACCTCGGCCGCAGCCTCACCGAACTCGGCATGATTGAGAACATCAAGGTCGACGGCCTCAAGGTGAGCTTCGACCTCGTGCTCACCACCCCCGCCTGTCCCATGAAGAAGAAGATGAGCGACGATTGCATCAACGCCATCCACGAGTTGGTGGACCGCAACGCCGAGGTGGAAATCAACATCACCTCCAAGCCGCAGCCCGACCCCAAGGAGGAATTCCGCGAGGTGCTCAAGAATGTTCACAACATCATCGCCGTGGCCTCGGGCAAAGGCGGCGTGGGCAAGAGCACCGTGGCCGCCAACCTGGCGGTGTCGCTCGCCAAGACCGGCGCCAAGGTGGCACTGGTCGACGCCGACATCTACGGTCCTTCCGTTCCCATCATGTTCGACATCAAGGGCGAAGAGGTCTACGGTCACCATGTGGGCGACAAGACCTACATGCTCCCCATCGAGAAATACGGCATCAAGCTGATGTCCGTGGGCTTCTTTGTCGACGCCAACAAGGCCCTCGCATGGCGCGGACCTATGGCCAGCGGCGCCCTCAAGCAGCTTGTGGGCGAGACCTGGTGGGATGAGATTGACTACATGGTGGTCGATATGCCCCCGGGAACCGGCGACATCCAGCTCACCCTCGCACAAACCCTCCCCGTCACCGGCGCCATCATTGTCAGCACCCCCCAGCAGGTGGCTTTGGCCGACGTCGTGCGCGGCGTGGAACTCTTCCGCAACGAAGCCGTCAACATCCCCGTCCTCGGCTTCGTCGAGAACATGGCCTACTTCACCCCCGCCGAGCTGCCCAACAACAAGTATTACATCTTCGGTAACGGCGGCTGCCGCAAGCTGGCCGCTGAGATGAACATCCCTCTGCTGGGCGAGATACCTCTGGTGCAGAGCATCGCCGAGAGCGGCGACAGCGGCAAGCCCGCAGCCCTCTTCAACCCCGCCCAGACAACCGACCCTGTACGCGACGCCTTCGACACCCTCGCCCAGAACACCATCACCGAAATCTGCAAGCTTCGCGCAACAAAATAATTTTCAATTTTCCTGCCTTTTTCAAAAGGCTTTGAGCACCTTGAAAATAAATCAAATTTAACGAAAAACTTTCAATTTTCAATTCGTATGACCGACCAAGAGAAACCCATCGTCGAGCAGAAAGTAAAGAACGCCCTGGCACAGATTCGCCCCTACCTCCAGCAGGACGGCGGCGATGTGGAGTATATCGACATGACCACCGAAGGCGTCGTCATCGTGCGTCTCAAAGGCCACTGCCACTCCTGCCCCCATGCTATGGCCACCCTCAAGCAGGGCATCGAGGCCGCCCTCAAAAAAGCCATCCCCGAGGTTAAAAGTGTGGAAAAAATCTAATCCTTAAACCTTAAACTTTTAAAGGATGATATACACTAAGACAGGCGACCGCGGCACCACCTCGCTCGTGGGGGGCAGCCGTGTGGCCAAGGACAACCACCGCGTCGAAGCCTACGGCACCGTCGACGAACTCAACTCGCACATCGGCCTCTTGGCCGAGATGTTCCGCCCCACCCAGGGCGGCTACTACGACGAGCTTAAAGCCGTGCAGCACAACCTCTTCACCCTCCAAACCCTCCTGGCCACCGAGGACGAGGCCATCTATGCCCGCCTCCCGCAGCTGGCCGAGGAAGAGGTGGAAATCCTCGAGCGCCAGATAGACACCATCAGCGACCTCCTGCCCAAATTGCAAAACTTCGTCATCGCCGGCGGCAACCTCACCGGCGCCCAGTGCCACGTCTGCCGCACCGTCTGTCGCCGTGCCGAACGCTGCGTCGTCACCCTCGCCCGCGAGGCCAAAATCGACGATGTCATCCTTCGCTATCTGAACCGCCTATCCGACTATCTTTTCGTTCTCGGACGACGCGCCGTCGTCGCCGACGGCAAGCAGGAAGACCTGTATATCAGCTGATTGAAAAAATAATTTGTCAGTATCGAAAAATCGCGTACTTTTGCACAACTTTTTTAGACAGCAACAGACAAAATAGAGTATGTATTGGACACTTGAATTAGCATCGAAATTGGAAGACGCTCCCTGGCCCGCCACCAAGGATGAACTCATTGACTACGCCCAGCGCACCGGCGCTCCCATGGAGGTTGTGGAAAATCTCATGGAGATTGAGGATGAAGGCGACCAGTACGAAAGCATCGAAGACATCTGGCCCGACTATCCTACCAAGGAGGACTTTTTCTTTGAAGAAGACGAATATTAATAGCACAAGCACGGGTTGCTCGGCGAGCCTGCGCACCGTTTCTATCATCGGGTCGGGCAATGTGGCCACCCACCTCGCCCTCGCCCTCCACAACGCCGGCATCACCATCCGGCAAGTCCTTTCGCGCGAGTTCGACCACGCCTCGCTGCTGGCCTCGCGTGTAGCGGCACAACCCATCGACAAAATCACCCTTCTCGACAGCCAGTCAGATGCCTATCTGCTGGCTGTCAACGACGATGCCCTCTACGACTTGGCCCTCGACCTCCACTTGCCCGACGCCCTCGTCGTCCACACCTCAGGTAGCACCCCAGCCACTGTGCTCAAACCCGTCAGCCACCGCTACGGCGTTGTGTGGTCGCCACAGACCTTCGTACGCGACCTCGCTATGGATTATTCCCGTCTGCCCCTCTGCATCGAGGGAAGCAACGCCAAGGTGGAGAGCGACATCGAGCAGCTTTTCTCTTCCGTCAGCAACCACATCTACCACCTCGATTTCGAGCAGCGCCGCTGGGCGCACCTCGGGGCCGTGATGGTCAGCAACTTCGGCAACGCCATCAACGCCCTTGCCCAGGAGATGACCGAGAGCCACGGCATCGACTTCGCCATACTGCGCCCCCTGGCCGAGATGACCCTCAAGAAGATGGACTACGGCCCCCTGTGGCCGCAGCAGACAGGCCCCGCCCGCCGCCACGACCAGAAGACCCTCGACGCCCAGCGCCGCCTCCTGGCCACCGACCCCCAGCTCCTCCAACTCTATGACATGATGACCGAAATAATCCAAAACCGTGGCGAATAATTTTCAATTTTCAACTTTCAATTTTCAATTCGTAGACACCCACTGCCACCTCTACGACGAGGCTTTCGACGCCGACCGCGACGCTGCCATCCAGCGCGCCCTCGATGCCGGTGTCACCACCATGCTCCTGCCCGACATCGACAGCACCTCCACACCACGACTCGACGCCCTCGCCACTCAGTCATTCAGCCACCTAGCCACTCAGCCACTCTTCCGCCGCATGGCTGGCCTCCATCCCACCTCCGTCAAAGAAGACTACGAATCCGAACTTCAGCACGTCCACACCCGCCTTTACTCCTCCCCTAAGTTAGGGGAGGGGGACCGCCCTCAGGGTGGTGGAGGGGTGTGTCAACCCTACTGCGCCGTTGGCGAAATAGGCATGGATCTCTACTGGGACCGCACCTTCGAAGCCCAGCAGCGCGAGGTATTGAAGACTCAGCTGCAGTGGGCCGTCGACCTCGACCTCCCCGTCTGCCTCCACATCCGCAAGGCGCACAACGAGGTCTTCTCCGTGCTGCGCGAGCTGAACCGTCCCTCGTGGCGCGGTGTCATGCACTGTTTTGGCGGCAGCGTCCAGGAGGCCCAGCGCGCCCTCGAGATGGGCTTCCACCTCGGCATCGGCGGCGTGGTCACCTTCAAGAACGCCACCATGGCCGACGTCGTCAAGGCCGTCCCCCTCGACCGCCTCCTCCTCGAAACCGACGCCCCCTACCTCAGCCCCGTCCCCCACCGCGGCCAGCGCAACGAGAGCGCCTACATCCCCCTCATCGCCCAGAAGATTGCCGACCTCCGGGGCATCTCCCTCGCCGAGGTCGCCGCCGTCACCACCGCCTCCGCCACCGCCCTTTTCCGCCTTTAGTTTTTTTGTTAAAATCACGGTAAAAAACAGGGTAAAACTGCCCTGCTACCGCTTTACCTATAACTACCTATAAACCAGTTATCAACTCCCTACCAACTCCTAACCAACTCCTACCACGGTAGGAGTTGATAGGGAGTTGGTAGGGTCTTGATAGGGAGTTGGTAGGTGTTAAACCTTAGGGAAACACCTTGTCGGTTGCATACACCCCATTGCCCATAGGGCATTTCTTTTAATAGCAAATCCTCCACCAAACCAATAAACCCCATTAAATCCATCTCAAAGCCCTGTAGGAGCGTCACACATGATGGGTAAAAGAGATGTTTAGGAAGGCGAAATAAATAAACTGAAACAATTTACTTCGCGTGCTTCGCCGTTAAAAAATATATTTTTATAATATACAATAATTATTTTTGTATATTTGCATTATCCCCAATTATTGTTAAATTGGGGTAATGTTTTTTGTATCAGAATTTTAAGAGAATAAACAAAATGGCAAAAGAAATCAAATTCAGTTTGGTATACCGCGATATGTGGCAGTCGAGCGGAAAATATCAGCCACGTGTGGACCAGCTGGAGAAAATCGCCCCGGTGATTGTGGACATGGGCTGCTTCGACCGCATTGAGACCAACGGCGGTGCTTTCGAGCAGGCGAACCTGATGTACGGCGAGAACCCCAACAAGGCCGTCCGCGCCTGGACGAAGGCTTTCAACAAGGCCGGCATCCAGACCCACATGCTGGAGCGTGCCCTCAACGGCCTCCGCATGTACGGCGTGCCTGCCGACGTGCGTCGCCTCATGCCCAAGGTGAAGAAGGCCCAGGGCGTGGACATCATGCGCTCGTTCTGCGGATTGAACGACCCCCGCAATCTGGAACTCAGTGTGAAATACGCCAAGGAGGCCGGCATGATCAGCCAGGCTGCCCTCAGCATCACTCACTCGCCCGTCCACACCGTGGAGTACAACATGGGCATCGTGGACAAGATGGTGGAGTTCGGCGCCGACGAGATATGCCTCAAGGATATGGCCGGCGTGGGCCGTCCCGCCACACTGGGCAAGCTGGTGCGTGAAATCAAGACCAAATATCCCCACATCAAGGTGCAGTACCACGGCCACACAGGCCCCGGCCTCTCGATGGCCTCGACCCTCATGGTGGCCCAAGCCGGTGCCGATGTCATTGACTGCGCCATGGAGCCCCTGTCGTGGGGCATGGTGCACCCCGACGTCATCAGCGTGCAGGCCATGCTGAAAGATGCCGGTTTCCTGGTGAA
>JAEEGL016113853.1_pt1 | contig 24705 bp, 19 predicted proteins | sample 9134231 | NCBI WGS metagenome assembly JAEEGL01 (sample SAMN16246548, study PRJNA631951) | gut metagenome | biome: gut microbiome; feature: rumen; material: fiber-attached | host: Bos | place: Iran: Karaj | collected 2018-10
GAATATGCGTTACCTTGACTGGGGACGCGGAAAGCCATATACATTTAAGAAAAATGAGTATTTTGAATTATGTAATACCCCATATATGTTTGCTCGAAAGTTTTCAGAAGATATTATTTCTGAAGATGTAAAAAACTACCTTAAGCACAGATCCTAGCAAGATATTAAGACTAATTCATCTATTTCTATATTTAATCGCATAAAAAGGATATCCAACACAATATGCGATATACTTGACCTTTTTGGATGTATCCATATGAATAAACAATTTGTTACCAAGATATCTTAAGTATCGATCCAATGTCTTAAGCTTATCTCTTGTTTTTTTGTCGTCTGCCAGCTTTGTCATCAATATGACTTCTCCTGCAGCAATTCCCCATTTCTCAACAGCACAGCTATATAGTTTTTTATCCAAAAGATAACGTGATATTTTTAATTTTGATTCCGGAGACGTCAACTTGTCTCTATTAAAAGCACTTCTGGTCAGACTCTCATGTGATGAAGTTTGTATATACACAGTCTTACCCAAAAGGTAAAAAGAATTACATCTTTCCACTAACTCTGCCAGTATAAATTCGTCTTCAGCAAATCTTACTCCCTCGCCAAAACGAAGTTTCTCCCACACCTCTCTCTTAAACAGCTTCCCCCAAACAACAGTGAAAAGTAAGTTAGTTTCCTTGTTGCTATTTAACATCCAAAAATCATTTTGTGATATTACACGTGAATTAACATCATCCGGAAAAGTTCCCTTTCCAACTCTGTTTCCTTCCTCGTCAATCAAGTCATATTCACCGATAACAGCATCTACGTTATGCGCTTTTAGTGCATTGAGCATCTCCAAAAGAGCATCTTGGCCCATGCAATCATCGCTATCCAAGAAAGTTATATGCTCCCCCAGCGCAACATTTAATGCTGCATTTCTTGCTGATGCCATTCCTTTGTTTTCTTGGTGGATAACGCGAATATTCGAATGCATCGCCGCATAATTATTACACATTTCCAACGAATTATCTGTACTTCCGTCATCTATTATGATAACCTCAACTGAGACACCATTCTGCCTCAATACACTGTCAATACATTTTGCAATATAAGATTGTCTGTTATACACTGGAATAATTACTGAAATATCGACTTTATTCATCACGCCTAAATTCCTCAATCTAATGAAGTTAACTTCTTTTTTATTCAACACTATAACATCTATTGTGAAACAGGCATATAATTTTTACGCCAAGCATACATGACTTTATTTTTTTTTCACTAATTGTTTATACTATATTATTTTTAATTTTGTATATTTATTGGGATAATTAATACGTATCTTTTATCACATGGTAATAATAATGAAAGGATTTACAGTATGATAGTAAAATTAATGAATTACTTAAAACGTATTATCCCTTGTATAATCCTACTTCTGTTCCTTTTGGTGATGTATCTGTCTAATTCAAGACCAATTCCATCAAACAATCCCGTTGATCTTCCTGACGATGTTGTTCCTCTATCCGATGGCATTCAATATCATGCGAATTTTTATCTTTTTAATCCTAATGATTTTTCACCCACCTTTACTAATGTAACACCGGATTTATGCGATTATATTGGTGAAGGTACAGTAAAATTCAATGACGATGTCTACAATGATCCTGATAGCATAAGTCAACTGATTGTCAAGGCTCCTGATTATTCTGGTTTTGTACTTCCTGATAAGGGCGTTCAATGGGGTAGCTTATATAAATACAACGACTCCATTTGCGTTGTTGGCCTTTGTTCCGATTCCGTCGTTTCAAATACCCCCTCAGCCAATGATAAAACATATGCATCTGTATTAGATTATGGTGCAAAAGGCGATGGCATAACCGATGATAGTGATGCCATCCTCTCCGCAATAGCCCAGAATAATAAAGTTTTTTTCCCATCTGGGAAGTACCTAGTAACTAAACAAATTGTAATCCCTAATGGTTGCTCACTAATTGGCGAAAAAGGATCAACAATAGATTTTCATAACAATATTACTAGTGGCTATAGCCAGGGTTATATTGTTAACGAGAATTCTTCCTGGCTTAATTCCAGTAACTTGGCACATGATATCAGCATCGAAAATCTCGAAATTACTAAGTCAAATTTAACAACAAAAGAAACGGCGATTCTATTACTGTCAAATGTTGAAAATGTCAAAATAGACCACGTTACTTTTAAGACATCTTACGATGATTGTGTTGATACTATAGATTTCTTAGTCAATTGTCATAATATCGATGTAACAAATTGCAGTTTTTATCACAATCAAGGTTCTCATGCCGGGGGACTATGGATAAGAGATCGTTTCAATCAAGGAGTATCATATGGGACAAGCAATATCAATTTTAATAATTGCTATTTTGAAAAGAATAGTGGAATTGATGAGTTGATTGCTATTTTTTCTGTTCCCGATAGTAACAAAAACTTTGGCAGCATTTCTAATGTAAATTTCAGTAACTGCACAATGATACGAAACACCAATCCAAATGATACATCCAGCCAATATAACGAACCTTATTTTATAGATATTACTATGGGCGACACCAATAATATCAAGTTCAATAATTGTACAATAAAAGATTACAACCTTTTAGTAGGTGCCATAAAACTATTGGTGCACAAGAATGACAGCATTTCTCCAGCAGTTTTTTCAGACTGTACTATTGAATGCCCGTCTTCGTATAAAACTCAGGGAGAGAGTTATGTTTTTATTAAAGAGGGTAACAGTATGGAACAAGAAGTTGCCTACATTTCTAATAGTACGATAACCGCCGGGAAAAGAATTGTATGTGCAAATGCTTGGATTAATTTTGATAACACTTCTTTTGTCCTTGACGGTAGTGTTGCATTAGAATCAAATAATGTAGCTAATAATTGTAGTTTTGAGATATCTAACTGCACTCAATCAAGTAGAGCATTTCGAAACGGAAGGTGCGTTGTTAATAATTCTTCGATCATATTCAAAGATTCAACTGCAACGCAACTATACATCCAACCTGCTGAACTGAATGATTGTTCTATAGAATCCAAAGTACCAGTCAATGTCCAATATGGATATACTAATTAGTACATTTTCATCTCAGAAACGCCTAGGCTTTATATCCTGAGGTAAGCGTTAAATAATCGCCCACCTGTAAAACCTGAGGAGGTTCACAAGTAAATATGAGTTTTTAGCAACCTAATCTGCGGCTTTAGGGTTTTCAGGGGGCGTTTGGTTTTCAGCTTACTCACATTCTGTCACTGACAGTCCAAGAGAGGCACGAGGCAATTTTTTAATGCGAATAGTTCAGGAAGTTGAAGCATTTCTTTTTTTCCATTCTTAAAATAAAGAATGTTAATACATGGCATAAAACTATTACAACAAAATATGTAATCAAACGATTCTGAATATTTAAATGTGCCAGCAAACGAGTAGTGAAGAAAATAATAAAATTATGAGATGGATACATAACTGCACTAATTTCTCTTAATTGTTTTGCATTTCTAACAGTTACATCGAAATCCTTTATCAAAGCAAAAATACTAATACATAATGGTGCCAATAAGAAGAAACAATCTGATATTGTGTCACCTCCATGATTGACTGTTACTTTCCATTCAGCCCAAAGACCAGCCGCAAAAACAGCAACGGCAATACTCAGTTTCTTTCTATTAAACATTATCAGCTTATGTTCTGCGAATAACTTTCCAATAAACATCCAAAAAGTAGCTATAGGAAAACTAAACACAGGAGATGTAAAACTCTTCTCATAAGATTCTATTATTGACTCTATAATTCTGTTTTCTTTAATAAGGAAATAATATCCAGATCTAAGACAACAAGTAATATAAACCAAAACTAGTACACTAAAAATAATTTTCCAATTAATTTTTCTTGTAATATACAGAATTATAACTGCCCACATAGATGCTACTATATACCACGAAGCCGGAAAGGTGGAAGAAAACATCGTGTTCGTAACTATTTTTCTAATTAGAACACTCAGTCCATCATTACTCCATTCTCTTCTGACATAGATAGTATATGGTAATAATACTATAAGCCAAAATAAATAATACTTTAGATTTCGCACAACAAACCTTTTGACATACTCTCTTTTTTTGCTTTCTACTGCCTCATTTATCCTGGAAAAAAGCAAGTAAGATGAAATTATATAGAATAACGGCACCGCTATTCTTAACCACGGAAATAGAATATTAGGAAATAGCGCCATGTGAATAGCAACAATCATATGCGCTAAAAAGTATTTTGTTAAATCAAAAAAATCATTCTGTTTCATCTACTATTACAATTATTCTCTAAATACTAGGATTCTTTCTTATCTGATTTTTTTATGTATTCTCAATAGAATATTACGATAATATCTTTTTGCATATGTTATTTGAACAACAAAATCATACCCCCATCCCTTTGCTACCCCAGACAACAATCGTGCTCTGTGAGAAGAAAATATTGATGGTGAGACTAATTGAGGATTATTCGCCTTGGCTACATCAATATCAACGTCATAAAGAGTAACATCACATTCTTCAAGCAGATTTCTACCCTTTTCTGTCTGACAAAGTGCAAGCGAAACCCCTCCCTTCTTCATTTCATCTGAAAGTTTACTTCCCCATGAGTCACCAATGGTAATATCTGATACTCTGTTTATGGACGCATATTCACAAGAATAGCAATTCTCTGTATAAGAGTCTCCTTCAATAAATGGAATAATATAATAATCTTGCCCATTGCCATCTGCTAATTGAACTCCATCAGAAACAACCATAAAACCCTTCTCTGTTCTAAAAGCTATTTGATCAGTCTCCTCCAATTTAATCTTTTTTGATTTCAAAAAAGATTCCAACACCTTGGGAGATGGTGTTCCATGGCATATAAGATCAACAGTATAAAGGTTTGGGCTATTATTGGTATAATTGATAAGACTTGCTACTTGACATGGTAATCCGATAAACAACACCTGATTCCCACTCTTTAGAATCTCCTTAACCCGCTTATAAATTCCAATGGGATTACTCTTAACATATTTTGATCCAGTAAAGCTTCTTAATTCTTCGATCTTATTAGTTACATAAAAAGTGAATAATCCTTTATCAAATCTACAGCTGGCAACATATCCTCCCCTGCTGATGAATGTCTTCATCAACTCATAAGCAAAACCCCCGGAAGAAGAAGTTTTTCGCGTTTCTTTAGAGTTAGACCACCCCTGTTTCCAATAAATCGGTTCTCTATGAACCGATGGATTATTTTGCTGACACATTTTATGACATAAATTACAACTAAGACATTTGCGTTCATCAATAACGGCATTAAAACACTTTACTTCGTCACGCACTGTTATTGCTTTGGAAGGGCAAACATCTACACATGCCATACAGCCAGCACACTTATTTTTTTCACAAACAAACTTCACATCAAGCCTCCGCTATTCACCAATCACCTTTTTCAATGTAGCGATATTTTCATTCGCAATTCTCATTCTCCTATCGGTTACTGTTAAATAATCAATTTTATTAGCAATAGAATAAGTGAAAATTCTGTCCAACGCTAAATATCTGTCTTCTAAACCAACAGTCTTAAGTATATTCTGAATTCTTTCATCATTTTTTTCATGCCCATTCGCATCCTTTTCCCTTACACAAATAAACTGTTTTTCGAAGATAAGAGAAAAAGCAGTCCCATGAAATGAATCTGTAACAACGTAATCGGCATATCTGATAAGACTAAGATAATCACTAGGACTAGTATCCTTTTTTATCACCTTTATCCCACTAGATTCAACCATGCATAATTCTTTAATACTATTATGCATGAACATTGTATATACTGGAAGATTCAGATGCTTCCCAAGCTCAGAAACCAATTTATAACTGTCTTTTCCACTCCATACTTTATATAGGAATATATAAGGTTTTTTTATGACTCTGTCGTTGCATAAAGGATAAAAATCCTCTTTGTCATGCATAAGTGTCGGATCCAAAAAAGTCTTAACTTCACGCTTGCCCTCTAAAAATCCTGATATTTTTCGGGAACCACTTTCTTCTCTACAGGTTAGGAAATCAAAATCAGAAATCCACCGTTTCATTTCTTCATTACATCTCGGCTCAGAAAAATCTGTATTATTGACGCTTACAGATAAAGCAATCTTCTTGACATTAATATGAGGCAAATAGTATATATCGTCGGAATCCAATGCATGAACATTCCAAATCTGATCACTTCCGCATACTACACAATCATAACTGTCTTCAATTATTTTGAAATTGTCATTCTTATTCAGTGTAAAATTACTCAAGTTAAGAAATCTGTTTCTAAATACTTCGAATTCTATCTGCTGATTCTTTTTTATCTTTGTAATAGGCATTCTAACTATTTTTCTAGCAAGAGCCTTTACGTTATGTCCTGATGGATAAAGCTTATAAAAATCCTTAAGTACGCCCGGCTCATAATCAATAACTTCTGCAGAATATCCCATTCTTTCCAAAAGATTTTTAGTTGCCCAAGTTTGCAGCACCGAACCGTAATTTATCGATTTATGAAATGTTAGTATTCCAATTTTCATAATGTTATTTCCTTAAACCTTGCGTCAAGATTGTTCCTCTATAACACTCTCAAATTTTTCAAGCCAAATATTCCAGTTTAGCTCTTCTTCATACTTCTTACGGGCACCAATTGAGAATTTTTCCACATCACCATTCTCTACGGCATTTGTAATAGCTTTAGCAAAGTCAGTCGCTCCACAAGAGGAATTCAAACATCTCCCCGAAACACCATCTTGCACATAATCAGTAGTTCCGCCTGTTGCGTATGTAAACACAGGAAGTCCAAACATAGATGCTTCTGAAAATACAATTGCAGAACACTCAGCCTTAGTAGGTAAGATAAAAATATCATGAGATTTATAACAATCAATCAATCTATTTAATTCGTCCTCTCTATCCTTGCGGAGCTTGCCCATAAAATTGACATAATCCGGAATATCAATATCCGGTTTATTTAGGCCTACGACAGTCAACTCATATTTTACAGTAGCTGAAGTTTCATTTAAGAACTTGACTGTTTCAATTGCTATATCAACACCTTTTCTAACATAATCTACACCAATAAGGAGTAGTTTGTACTTCTCCTTTCCAGGCTTTATTATTTTGAATCCAACATCTTCAATATTCGCACCAAACTTTAGCAATTTTATTCTTTCCTTTGGAGTATGATAATAATTTATAGCATCTTCAAAAGACCACTCCGCAGGAAATATTACAGCTGAAGCCAAGCTATGAGCTGTTCTCTCCCACATATCTGCAATTTTCTGATCATGTTTAGAATGAAAAAAATAATAATCAATCATATTATGATATGTGGCATCACTCAAATAGATCAACTTTTTGTTCTTTAAAGCTTTTCGCCCTGAGTATATCAATTTGCTGCAAGCAGGTGCAAAAATAAAATCACAGTCAGCTTCTATTATCCTACTATTGGCTTCACGAGAATTTAAGACAGCCGCCAGAAAAGATATCTCATTTTTTCTTCGTGAAAGCACTCTTACTGCTTTATATAATCTCGACGAAAGCCAATGAGGCTTGACAACAATATCAACCAATTCCACTTTATTAGATTTCGAAATTATTTTATGAAGATTAGATACAGTTCCGCTCCAATATTTTGTATCTGTTGGATCCCCGTAATACAAATATCCAATCTTAATCTTATCATTCATTTTCTTACCTCTTAGCAAAAACTATCACCCGTAATTGAACCTGATTTAAACTCGAAACACTCTGAATAGTCTAAGACGTCCCTTTGTCATTTTATTCACTAATGCTATACTCTGCTCACACTCATCTGTTCTTTTGTAGATCAAATAGAACAAAATGTTAGGTACTAACATGCATATAGTCAATCTTATAATTACAGTTCCCCACAGCCCCAAATTTACGAAAGAACAAATAAATGTATTAATTGCTAATACCAGAACAACAATAAGCAAATATATAGCATTCTTTTGCAAAAAGATTTTTAGCTGTTCTCTTGTAAACAATAGCGAGAACAGGTTATTCAAAAGCCATGGCATACTCACTAAAAGAACAGATAATACAGTTGATAAAATCACACCATAAAGCCCCCAGAATTGAACCATAATAACATTCATCAAAAGATTAGCAAGTGCTGAAACAAGTGGTCTGAATCTATCCTCGTGCCATAAGCCTGCAGAGTCTTTATACACGTTTATAACTGTCATTATTTCCAATATATAGAAATATATACAAAAGAAAACAACAAACAAAAAATCCTGCATCAGCGCCTTTCCCATCCATATTTCCATAAAAGGCTGCATTATCGCAAGAAAACAAGCACAGCAAAAACCGGCTATCCAGGAAATCATAAAGCATAGCTTCTTCATATCATTAAAATTCTTATCTAAAGTCTCTGTAACCAAACTATTTGCTATACCTGCAGAAATGGAAGTAAAAATAATTGTAACAAAACCCATAATGGCTGAAATAATAAAATAATAGTTCTGATATATAGTAAGCATATTCAAACCTAAAAAAGCTGAAATTACTATTGAATCAGAAGAATTAAGAATAACGCCTCCAAGTTTTGAGGTAAATAAATCTCTTATTCTGCCATTAATAAACTTTACTTCAGCTCTTTCCAAATTACCTTTAGGCGAGTATTGCGGATATAGCTTGGCAGACATAAATGCAGTAGCACAGTTATTTACCACCTGTGTAAATAAAATAGCTACTACATATAGGTAATAATTATGAAATGCAAATAAAACAAATATCTGAATTATATATTTAAGAGTATCTGTTACCAATGCAATTTTATGTGGTATATCCACCCTCTGATGAGCTGTTAAAATACAGTTTTTATAAGCAAACAACCAATATGTGAGAACCGTAGCAGACAAATTTAATAAATAGAGAACATAGACATTTATGTTCTCAGGTAAATCTGACTTTATAAGCGATGGAATAAATGGCAATAACAAAAGGCCAATAACACCAATTACAATTCCGATCACTCTATAATAAAGGCGGTATAACTTCATCAATGCGCATATTTTATCACTATCATCTTCAGCAATAGGTCTATACATAGAAAATGTCATTGCTGATCCAACACCGAGTTCTGCAAGATTTAATACTTGTAGAACCGATGTGAAAAGATTATTCAGTCCTGCATATCCCGGGCCCAGCAAATATATCATGACCGTTCTCATAAAAAACGGAATAATCAACTGGTATGCTTTACGTATTGTCCCAAAAACAACATTTCTGGAAGCATTTTTAGTTCTTTCAATTCTCATCTAATTCGAAAATCCTCTTTACATTTATAATTGCATATTTTCAAACCACCATAATCAATGTAGCTGAAAGATAACCTCATTTAAAAAGTGTATCTAAATTTTTTACTTCACGAGAATATCTCTCAACATATTCAAAAATTACATAATCAGGTTTGGTTTCATAGATCATACTTGCCGTAAAGTATGATCTATGCACAACATATACATCTGAAAACTGCTCGCTCAAAGACGGAACCATTGAAGCTCTAAAAGAGTCACCTATTAAAAACAGTTTTTTATCATTGGTTGCAGATTTATTATGAAAATGAGAAATACTGCTGCTGTCTTGTTCTGTTTCAAAAACTTCCCAATCCATCAATGCTGTGTCTTCAATGGTATACTCGATTTCATCAGAAAAAAAAGATCGTAACCCCGCCATTTTTGCCAAATCATCATCTCCAGTATAATGGTAATGTTCCTTCAAAGAGGCTGCAATAATCTTCCTTTCAGATAAATCAGGTATTTCGATGTCCCATTCAGACAAAGTCTCTTTTACCCCAATATATGCACCTAGTTGATTCCAATGCGTATCATATGAATAGTACAGTTGATGGTCACGTGCATTCGATAATAAAGCGGCTTTTGGCGAAACTGCATTTACCCCTTTGTCAATAAGATATTCTACAAGTAAATCTGTACTTGATCTTTCAGCATGATTATATGTGCTGGGCATATAGTCGTAATATACATTTTCTTTATTAGGCGCAAATAATATAGCGACCTTGCAATTCATATCTTCCAATGATTTTTGTACCATCGACGCAGATTTTGCAATTCTATCCATTTCATTTTCACTAAACCTATTTGTTCCTTCATAATCAGCAATAGAATTACCATCAGATTTGCTTTTATAAAAAAGCCATCCACCCTCTCCTTTTAGTACCTGAACAGATGCTATTTCTTTAGATACAAAATATGTAAACAGCGAATCTATCTTTGTAAAATCTTCTTGTTTATATACAGACCACTTGGATTCCACTTTACTTACAGCGTTATCAAATCTACTCGCATTCTTTCTTAATGCATTGACATCATTTTTGGCATCTAGATCTTTGTTTTTTACAATTACGTCGGTGTTCCCACTCAGTGCATCCTGACTAATATCAGACGTTTTTTGTCCTTTTTTTCCAATTGTTTTTGCAAAACTCAACCACGAAAAAAAAGATAATACAAAAAGCAATAAAACAATCACACATATGTACCATTGCTTATAGTTGAACGTAGTCTTGCTCATAACATGCCTCCGTTAAAAATTCCCATAAATATATGGTGTGTATGTAGAGTTAATAACGGCGGACAACGCTAAAACAAACAAAAAGATCAACATTACCCCCCGAACAAACACATATGCTTTTTTCTCTTTAAATCTAAAAATAACATTATCCCATGGGAAACATAAGGAAATTGAAATAAAAAGTAATGGCAAAAAACAAATTGCTTTATCCTCAATATGTCCAGTTCCCTCTCCAAACATACCTCTGAAATATCGAATAAACACACTCATATTAGTTGCCCTAAATGGAACCCATAACAGATTAACAAAAAACAGCGTGTATATTCGCCCAGTTATTCCGTGGTTTATTTTTGTAATAAAGGGCACATACTTCTCTATTACTAACAGAAGCCAATAGCTTAATCCCCAAATCAAGAATGTCCAATCAGCTCCATGCCAAATTCCTGTTACCATCCATACTACAAGCATATTAAAAATATGCCTAGGAACTTTGCATCTGTTGCCTCCTAACGGAATATAAATATAATCTCTGAACCAAAACGTTAACGATATATGCCATCTCCTCCAAAAATCCGAAATACAACTAGCTTGATATGGTTTATTAAAATTCTCTCGAATACTAATACCTAAAACTTTTCCTATTCCTATCGCCATATCTGAGTATCCGGAAAAATCAAAATACAATTGTATCGTATACGCAATAGATCCAATCCAAAGCCCAATAACAGAGTAGTTTTCACCGACAGCCACACCATCAAAATAATAGTTGGCTAAAGCCGCAATTTTATCAGCAATTAATACTTTTTTGCATAACCCAATAACAATTCTCTCTATGCCATCCAAAAAAACACCCGTTTGTAAAATAGGCTGATTTATCCCCGAAACAAACTCATTATATCGAATAATAGGTCCAGATGTTACAGTTGGAAAAAAAGAAAGATACAGCAGGACATCCAAAAGATTACTATCAGTGATTTTCTCATTATACACATCAATTAAATAAGACAGCGCTTCAAAAGTAAAAAATGAAATACCAACAGGTACAATTAAATCAAATGATTCGATATCTAACCCGCATAAAAAATTTAGATTATGTATAACAAAACCTATATACTTAGTTGTAACCAAAGGAATAACTGCTACAATCAAAGAAATTGCGAGACGTTCACTTTTTCTTATTTTCAATACTGCTATTCCTAGAATATAAACAATAACTGAATAAATAATTATATATACAAAAGCTCCGATACCGCCCCAAATATAGAAAATAGCATTAGCAAGAAGAATAAAAATACATCTTATGTTTCGTTCGTCATTTTTAATTCCAAAGAGGTAATATAGCAGTAAAAACCAAGGCAATACGCCTATTAAAAATATATTTGAAGTAAAGCTCATCTCAATCTATTCTCTCTATTTCCTTATTGTTGTTTAACAAAAAGCTTATTTTGTATCTTTTTTATGATGTAAAAAGATAATGGTTCAAAACTTTTTGCAAAAATTATTGATAAAACAAGTGTTAATAGTGCTGCTAAAATAATAATGAATGGGTACGCATATTTTAAACTTATTCCTGCATCTACCGCCTTTAATAACGCCAGCAATCCAACAGAGCAAAATATGGGCCAATGAAAACTATAAACACCCCAACTAATATTTCCAATAAACTGCATGAATTTTGAGGATAGTATAAGATTCACTATACTCATTTTAGGCACTAATAGTATGAGTAAAGAAAAGAATACAGATGCTTTCATAGTTACTGGTATAATACTCATCAATATCATTATGCTTATAATCGTTGCAGCAATGAAAGTCTCCTTGTTCTTCAACTCACTTTCTTCATATACAGCTACAAGCATTCCTGTCAGACATGCTGATATTATTGGTGATACCCAGTACAACGTAATAATGATACAGATCAAACACAAAAACATAATCACATCATTTATTTTCACTTTAAAAGTTACATATAAGGTCTTTAAAAAATAAATTATTATTGAAGAAATAAACATATATCTCAGAACCCAATATGGAGCATTAAGTGTAATTTTGCCTTGTATAAGCACAGCAAAAGGCGATTCAATCACATGTAATAAATTATATCTTCCTTTATAGTAATTCTGCAGCCAATCACATTGAAACAAATTTGCAATATCTACCGTGTGAAATCCAACAAATTTGTAAATAAGGAAAATTAGAAAATATGAGAAAAAAATAGGGAAAGCCAATCTCAAAAACCGAATCACACTTTTATAGAATACATCTTTTAGATCTGAAACCTTGCTTTTTGAAACCAGAAAGCCACTAGCCACAAAAAACAAATTCAGCCAATAGCTTTCATCAAGTAGAAAACTTAATTCAGAACTATTTATTAAATCTAGCAAGTGAAACGATACATTAAATTTCTGCGCATATTTGTATGGTCCAATATAATGTCCTAACATAACAAATATACATGCCAGTCCCTTTATCCCACTAATATGCTTATAATATGTTCGGTTGTTTGTCATAATTATACACATCATCCCTAGCTGAATTGCTGTTATTTCTATATAGCTAAACTACTAATAGACTTTGCTCCTCACTATCTAAGTCATTCTCACTTTCTAAATAAGCAAATATTGCAAAATAGACAGGCCACATCATAACTTGTGCCGGGGTTGTACACAAAAGCGTGGGCATAATACTAATACAAAAAACTATTGATAATGGCAAGAAAACATCTAGTCCTTTGTTTCTATTTTTCCAACATACCCTTGTCCAATGTACAATCGGCCAAACAATAGATATAACGCCAAATACCCCCATCTGAGCCATAAATCCTACTATTCCTGTATCAGCATAATAATAGTATCCTAATGGCCCCTGTTTAATTCCACTATTAGCTGCAGCGGTCAAAAAGCCATGTCCCCACAGAGGATTCTCTTTAAATGTTTCCCAAAAGTATAAAAATGCCCCCGTCCTTACCAAAGTACTTTGAACCTCTTCTCCTTCAGTAAATGAATTCAGGAAGTTGTTCACTGCACCTGTTGAAAGCAAAACTATGCCAAGTCCGATCAGAAGCAATACCAACAATTTCTGTATAATTGTTTTTTCTGATTTAAACAAAACAAGTAAGATAATTATGAGCAAAAAAGATATTACATACGCACGTGTCTGCTGAATAAAAACTGTAGCCCCCATTCCAACTATTGACATGAAAACATACATCCATTTTCTTTTCTTATCTGCTGTATAGCTTCTACAAATATTATAAACAAGCATAAAATTTGTTAGTCCATTATAAGCCATCCTCGGAAATCCGCCTCTAGTGCTGGCATAAGGAACTTTTACAAAAAAAGGTCCGTGGACTATACTTATTAGCCATTGCAAGATCAATACGGTGTATATTATAAACATAAAAATATTAAGCGTTCTAAAAAACGACTCATATCCGCCTTCTCTTTTAAAAAATAATGCTAATGGCCAAGCAAAAATTACCAAAAACGGCCCACCATACTGCAAAAAATGATTAATCATTCGCTCATTGCCATATGTATATGCAGACATAACTGAGACAAGCAAAAAACTAGCCGTAAAAAACATTGTATATGCTCTTAAGAATTTATTATTTACTCTCCAGCTTCTTGTAAGAACAAAATAGATAAAAGCAATAATTACAAGTAATGCTTTTACATAATTTCCCCAGAATCTTGATAAGACATGGGGTGGGCTAATCAAATAGCAAAAATTACAGTCCATCAAAATTATCAAAAAAATAACAAAATGATGAAGTTTTCTTCTGGTTATAGTAATATATTGATTCATAAACTCACCTTTTAGAATGTACCTTGCTTCTTACCTATGTTCTTATTAAGAAAATCTTTCCAAGCCATTTTCCATATATCAAATTTCAGACGTCCTCTAAAAACCTCCTTGTAACTTAAAACCAGTTTTTTTAGTAAATAATATATTTTTTTCTTACTATACTTTCTAATAAAAAACAGATAATTTCTGATTATGTAGTAGCTGTACATATCACTACCACGTTTTGTGCTTCTACTTTCCTTATGAAGAATTGTTACACCTGGATAATATAACATCTTTATATTCGATTTTTTGATTCTCTCACAATAGTCTGCATCCTCATAATATAAGAAATACTCTTCGCTCAAAAAACCTACTTTGTCTAATATGTGCGCTGGTATAAACATTGCACATCCTGTAATATAATCAACCTCCGATTCTATATTATATTCCTCAGAATCATTTTGTCGTAAACCTAATGATTTATATTCACCTAATCTCTTATTATATGAACATCCACCATACCATATTATGCCAGGATCATCAAAGTACACAATCTTCGTAGTTATAACATATCTGTCAGACTCTTTTTGAGATTTTTCAATAAGCTTTTCAATACAATCATCAGGAATAGTTGTGTCATTATTTAAAATAAAGTAATACTCTGGATTAAATTCTTTCGCCCTCTGCAGACCGATATTATTTCCTGCAGCGAATCCGATATTTTCATCAAGATATACTATCTCACAACATTTTCTATCAATAACATCGTTGTATTCCACCTGTCCCATTATCGAATTGTTATCGACAATAATGATTTTAAAATCAGCCAAGTTTTTCTTGATGCTCTTTACGCATTCCTCTGTATCCACTTTTCCGTTATAATTTATTAAGATTATGCAAACCATCACAAGAAAACTCCATCATCCTCCATAAACCCGAATAAGATCCTGAACCATCTTTTCTATTGAAAATCTCTGTCTGGCATTCTCTGAAATCATATTAGGATCATATTTGTCTAAAGAAATTATCACTTTTTGCAATGCATCCGCGAGTCCAATGCAATCTCCTTTTTTGAACCGCAGCCCAAGCTCATCAGAATCAACCACTTCTCTCAATCCAGGTACATCACTTGCAACACAAGGTAATCCTGTTCCCATTGCTTCAACAGCTGATATGCCAAATCCTTCATAATTTGAAGGAATGCAAAAGATATTTGCTTTTTTTAACAAGCTGTTTACATCGGTAACATTACCCATAAACTCAATGCTATCCAAAACCCCAAGATCACTTGCCAGTTTCTTCATTCTGTCTATTGAGCCTTCACCTTCATATAATTCGCCACCTGCCAAAATAAGTTTAACCCGCTCTCCGCGTTTCGCCAGAACAGAAACAGCCTTAATAAGCGTATCCTGCCCCTTTTTTTTAGGAAAGAAACGGGCCACATTTACAATTACAGGAATATCAGATATTTCATTTTTCTCTCTTATTTCAAAGTCATCAAATTGAACTCCGTTGTACACTCGTCTTATCTTTGATTTTGGTGCCCCGTGCTGTACCATATTGGTAACAACAGCATCTGATATAGCAATCATTTTATCGCAAATGATATTTGAAATAATTCGATTTTTAGCAGATAAATCCGAGTAGATAAACGTATCATGAATTGTAAATACAATTTGTAATGATGGCTGTAGCAGCTTGATAATCAGAAAAAAATCCATTAATGTTCCTTGGTGAACATGCATCACATCTATTCTTTTATCTTTTATAAGCTTGATGATTTGATGTAGGTAAGATATCTTTCGTAATCTTTTCGATTTTTTTAATAGAAACAAATGAACATTACTGCTAAACAGTTTTAAAAGATTTGGATCTCTATTATCATTAATGACACACACATAAGACTCGTTATTAGTCTTAGCAAGACTATTAGCAACAGCGATGCCTAATCGCTCTACTCCTCCCTGATCAAAATTATAAAATACATTTAAAACTTTCATTTCACTCCTCATTAAGTGCATTTCTGAGAGCTTCTATCTTGCCTTTTCCAAATTCCTGATCAGGCTCCATATACGCACCTTCCCCCCATTCATTCCAGGAATTAAGAAAAATAATCTTATGCTCATCCTGTTTATTCTGAACAATGTCAATAGCCTTTTGAGCCGCTTCTCCAAACGTCTCAGGGTTATTATCATAATACACGATTGCATTCTTCCCAGATCTGGGAGATCTGTCCCATCCAGCCAACAACTGTGGATACACTCTCTCATCCTTATCTACATCCGTGAAGTAATTGGACATGATTTTTCTGTAATCATATTTTTCCACAGCAGACAACCAACTTATTCTTCTAATCAAACCATAAAAGGCTTTATGCACCGGTCCGCCAGTCTTAAGTTCAGCATACTTAAGATTGATTGAATTGACCGCATCAAAACCATTTTCATAATACCAGGCAAAATTGTTGCGAATAATCTCTTCAGGATTCTTCAAAGTTTTAATATCCAACTCTCCCAATGATGGCGCTAAAGCCACAAAATGAAATCCATTTAAACCATTTTCTTTGGCCAACTCATTCCACAAGTCCATAAAACCTTTCAGATTGTCAAATCTCTTGGCACCAAACAAGGCAAAAAGCAATTTTCCATCAACTTTAATATATCTATGGTCCTTAAAAGCCGGTAACAAACTGTTAAAATGCGCAATATGATCTTCTTTGCCAGGATATTCCTGTTTGAAAATCATCGTGGTCTTTGCAAGGGACTTTCCTTTATCCCATGTCTTAGTTGTCCAGTCATGGTTTGCCCATCCCAAACAAAATGGGAAATCAGGCTCACCGCTTTTTACAACCTCATTAAAAGGCATTTCAAGTACCTGCTTCCCATTTCCAAACCAATAATGCCAATAACAAAACCCCTCTATTCCAGCTTCTTTAGCCAACTCAGCCTGCTCTTTTCTGACCTCTGCCAATCTCAAATCATAAAATCCCAAATCGGCGGGTATTCTTGGCTGAATATGACCTCTAAAAAGAGGTTTCGCTTTTGCTACATTAGTCCATTCAGTAAATCCTTTTCCCCAGAACTTGTCGTTCTCAGGCACAGGATGAAATTGCGGTAAATAGTATGCTATAACTCTTGCTTTCATCTGTATACTCCAAACATCAATTAATGCTATTTTCCTATAACTTCTAGATGCATATCCACCATGTTTTCAATGCTATATTTCGAACTCATTTCCCTCAAGTAGCCTGAATACTCACTACTATCAGCAAATAGAATACCTTTTATCGCTTTATACATGCCTACAACATCATCTTTATCAAATAAGAATTTTTTATATTTCCCCCTTAAAAATTCCTGCGCAGCTCCACTTCCAGACGAGGAAACAATTGGTAGTCCAAACGCTGCTGCTTCATTTATCACCAACCCCCAACACTCTTTTCTTGAAGGAAGAAGTAAAGCCCCTGCTTTGCTATACTCATCATTTAGCTCATCCTTTTGCAGGAAATCAATAATTTCAATATTTGAATCTTCATTTGTTAACTGCTCCTTCACAAATAGCTTAGTTCTTTTCCCCATTCCAATAAACTTATAACATATAGTACGATCCAATCTTGCCACTTTCACAGCAATATCAAGTCCTTTATAATCATAGTATTGGCCAACTACAAGTACGTTTTTTTCTCTTGGAGCTGATACGTGGAAAATATGCTTCAGCTCTTTTTCGGAATATGAACTGAAGTAATATGGATAAATTTCATTTGTATTCACTATCTTTCTTATATTGTCAGCTGCAATTTCACCAGCAACCAAGTATTTATCTGCCCCTTGAATAATATATCTTTTTAATATTTTTTTGATACTTCTGCCTTCAACAAACTGCTCCCCATCCAGACTGAGAATGTATTTCTTTCCTCGCAAACGCAAATACAACATCCCTAATATCTGAATTGGGCTATTCACACAACTAAAAATAATTGTATCGTAGTTGCCGTTGAGATATTTGAAAATCTTCATAGAAAATGAGTTTTCATTGGAAATCTTCAATCCATTCAAAAAAAAGCTTTTATATGATGGATTTACACTTTTAACCCATTCTTCATTACGATTGGAGGATCTACTCCGCTCATAAAGGACAGAAAGGTCAACTTTTTCAGAAAAACTGTTAAAAAAACTGACTCTATATGGAACTTCTATATTGGTAATATAGAGAACCTTCTTCATAATTCCCCCTAAAAAACTAATAATATATTTGTACACTTATAAGCTTGCGCAATTATACATCTTCTAATCATTCTTATCAATTGACAGAATTTATAAATTATAATAATAAAGCGTTCAACTCTTTACAAATAATAATACTTTCTTAATGAATGAATCTATATTCAAACCAAACGCAATCGAGGCAACCATCCTCTTTATACCGGTTTTTAAATTGGCATAATTGCTAATCAAAAGAGAATCTTTAAAACCTTTCTCCTTATATGTCTCCCAAAACTTTTCATATGATGATGGCTTTGGTGTGGACTTTTTCATATTAGGTTGAATGTAATCCGTCACATTTACTTGCTTCAATCGACCTGCCTGATCCAATTCATGTAGATATTTCATACCATTTTGTGAATTGGTAAGCAAAAAAGATACTCCATAGCCGTCATCCAGTTCCATATTATCATCTTTAAGCTTGAAGCAATCAGCGAGAGTAATATCTGATACTCTCTCTCTGACAGAATAATTACATTCGTAGCAGGATTCACGCAAAATATAGTTGTTTAAAAAATGATAATAAAACAAATCTAGATTTGTTGAAGGCGCAAAATACTCCTTCCCATCAGAAAATTTGATATATATATTTTGAAGCTTTCCTGGTCTAAGCTTTCCTCTAAAACTAATATCAGAAATATGCTTTTTACCATTTTTCGAGTAATATTCTAGACAGTTTTTCCAAAAATTTGGGCTTCCAACTCCATGACAAATGAAATCTACAGTAAGCAATCCATCTGTCTTACTTTTTTTCAAATCTAAGTAGCTTTTTAATGCAGAAATCTGACATGGCGTACCAGAAAAAAGCACCTTTTTTCCATTCTTTAGTAATTGATACGCTTTTTCGTATGAATCATATGTATTACTCTGGACGTACTTGGATGTCTGAAATTTCTGAACATTATTCTCATCATGATATACATTATGTCTGACTGAAAAGTCCGAGGAAAACTCAGCGCCGAATACATATCCACCTTCTTGAACAAACGCTTTCGCCAGAACAGAAAATGCTCCTCCTGATGAACTCTTTCTTCGTATGTCAAATGAATCATTCACAAATAAATAAGCATTATCTAATGCTTTCATCTCAAGCACTCTGCCCTCAGGGCAAACCTCTTGACATAAACCACACTCAATGCATTTGTCTGTTATTATCTTAGAATAGGCAAACCCTTTTTCATCCGGCATCATTTCAATAGCATCACGCGGACATATATTGGCACATACTCCACATCCTGTACATTTTTTCTTCTCAGTCTTTATCATCAAATATGCCTCTATTTCAATGCATTTCTTATGAAATCTATTGACTTTTCTCTTTCATGTTTTATTATTTCTTCAACTACAGCATAATCAATTTCTTCTTTAATAGAATCAATCTTCTCGAGAGACAACGTCCTATCAATATTGACCAGTTCAAGCAATTCCTTTGAACGATTATTTACAGATTTACCATTGTCAAGCTCTATTGCAAACTTTTTATTAAACAGCAAAGAAAAAACTGTGCCATGAAATGAATTAGTTACTAAAAATTCAGCATAGTAGATCCATGCCAAAAAGTCACTTGGTGAGCACTTCATAAAAAACTCAATGCTATTCTTTGCATTTACAATTTTATAACCTGTTCTTTTGGAAAGCTCGCTGGCATAATTTAGTAGGTCCTTCGATTCACGAATATAATAAACAAATATATATTTCTCCTTCGATGGCCGTTTTCCTATAACCGGCTCCCACTCCTTCTTGGTCAAAAGCAACGTAGGATCAAGGGTAACCTCTGCATCCCTACCGGATTCATTCTTTACTATATCTACACCGCTCTTTTCTCTTACAGATATACTATTGAAATCCGATAAAAGCTCACGATAATCAAATGGATCTTCTTCAAGCAGCTTTTCTCTGCCAAAACTTGCTGCATAAGCATTTTTCTTATGTCCATCATTAACAAAAGTCAAAAAAAATGCTTCATCATTACCTGCGCAACCATAATTCCATACCTGATCACTTCCGGTAAAAAAAACATCATAACCACTCGACATTTTTTTTAAATCTTTACTGCTTTCGGCTTTTGAGGACAAATGAATATACTTACGCATAAAAACATAGAATGAAATATTCTTTTTCAGTCTAAAAACAAGCTTCATAATAGCATTTTTTATCTTTTCTCCATCACGAAACCCCAATAACGGCGATGCAGCTCTTTCTACTTCTTGACATCTGTAATCCAATATCTCTGCATCATTTCCAGTCTTTTTTATAGCCTGCTGAAGTGCGTATGCCTGCAACACAGCTCCATAATTTACTGCTCTATGGAATGTAATTATCCCAACCTTCATAATAATATCCTTTTAGTCAATCAAATAGCTCAAATTCATCTGTTAAATGCACGTTTAAAACGTTTAATGGCTGTCAGAAAATATGCCTTTAAACTGTTAAATTTTATATCACTAATCCAATCAATATCAGGATCAAGCTGGATCTTACCAACATTACTTATATAACAATCCTTAGTAGACTCCCAAAAAGCCCTATTAACAACATTGTTTGCCAGATAATTCCTAACGTAATTATATTTTGCATGATCAACTTCAAAGCCAAAATCATTAGGGTCTCCGCCGTTAACCGCAATTTCCATAATAGATCTCATACATTTTTCGCAGCATGAACAGTTCTTTCCAAGTTCATTTCTATACCAGCATACTCGCAAATCCAAAATACTATCATTTCGCTGTTTTTGATACTTCACTATCCTTTCAGCCTTTTGCACACGCGTAATATCGCTATCCTGCGGTACAAATCTACACCCCAGATAGTGTATCTGCGAGATAATCTCTTCACTATTGCCATCTCCACGGAACACCTTCCCTTTTGCTCTATATGATGAGCCAATATAATGAGTATCAATTCCTACCTCATATACAAAGGGTGCCATAATTGCGGTCATAGCCACTATATGCGCTATGCTTGACCAATATCCATGATAATCTTTACGCGCAATACTTTTTCTGTATAAAGAATCAATTTTTGGCTCATTAACCAAAATTCTGCAATTTGACTTAATAAAACAATAATCAGAAACTCCAGTTGTTTCTTTTAATTTTTCTAGATAATCTATAAACTGTTTATGATAGTTGTCATCATCATAAGGAACATCCCCGCCCCAAATGTTAATCAATATTGGTTTTTTTGCTTCAATACCTATCATTGCACTTGTTGCATCCACTCCCCCTGTAAAAAACAATGAACTTTTTCCACTGTTATTCAACTTTGGAGCATTATCTTCTAAAATTTCGGATATTACTTCAATATTAAAAGAAGCCCGAGGATACATGTTTCTAAAAACACTAATTAACTGAATCACATCATTATAATACTCTTTATCAAGCGATTTTACTCTGATATTACACCCGAAGCACATTGCTACTCCAAGCATTGTTCCAACAAAGGGAATAGTAAGAACAGAATCTGGCACTTGCTCAACACAATACGCTCCAGGAAGTTCAATGAAAAAATTGTCTTTCGTTCTAAGAATACTATTCACCTCTTCGGGAAATCTTGCAAAATATATAGCTCTTGATTCACTTTTTTTTATTTCCTCTAATACAATATCATTCATTTCAATAATTACCTCCAGAATAGTCTTTACAATTCAATTACACAAAATACTGCAGACTTCTATAATAAACTCATTCTTTACGATTCATTAGCAAACCAGAAAACACGCACAAATACATCATTAAAAATGAAAACATGTTAATTGAACTGAATGTAGATAGAAGATAACAAATAAGTGCAAATTGATAAGTTTTACTTTTTCTTGATTCAATCATCATATAAGCAAAAAGAGCACATACCCCCACAAATCCAATAATTCCCTCTTCTGTAAGAATCTCCACAATTCCAACATCACACGCCTTAATATTACGCCAGTTATCCGTTCCGTTATCATTCCGCCAATAGTAGAACAAATCACCTCTCAGCCATGCTTTAGATCCTAACCCAAAAACAGGATTTATCTTTGCAGCATAATAGACACCCGTAAATTGGCGTGTTCTAGATGCTGTACCATAGACATTTCCCCCATAGCCCTTAACACCATCTGGAGCACCTTCATTTAGATCAAAGTTAAATCCCACTTCATTTAGCACAGATTTTGCATTACCCATATAAAAATACTTTAACTCTGCACTAATGCAAGATACAAAACCAATATATATCGATAATATGGTTACTATTATGAAAACATTTTTTACAAAAGATTTTAAAATGTCTCTATCATTTCGATAAATAAAAGCATATACGATAATTAGAAGAAACAGATATAAGATATTTGCACGTGATCCGGCGTGAATAATGGCCAAAACATCTAATACAGTGATAAGTATATACTTTTTTGAATAAGTAAGCCTAAACATATAACTAATCAGTGGCAACATCAAAATGCACATATTCGCAAAAAATGGAGGTGCCATCATCGTTGTTGTAGCACGGAATAACCCTAGTCTTTTCAGATGTGCATTTCCCATAATCCTGTCAACAGTATATAGCGCATCAAATGGCCTTATACTGAAAACACTTTCAGCTATACCAATAACAAACATACAAGTTGCCACACTAATTACAACATTTATTAACGTATGTATCTCCTTTTTTGTTGGATCAAGCATATAGAACACGGTTACTAATAATAATTGTTCAAATATCAAGCCGAAGATTGTTTTAATAGCCTCTGAATAAGTAGTAACATAGTACATATTAGATACTATTCGCAATAAAAAATATCCAACAAATAAGGCATATTTCTTTGGTACTTTCTTTGTACATATACCCCTTAAGTCTATTTTTCTTCGTTTATTAATTAGCGCATATATATAGAACACCACAAACATCAATCTTGTTATGGTAACAAGGGGCAATCTTTCACCCAAATCGATGGCGTAATAACTAGGAAGAAATAGCATGCTAGGCACGAAAAGATATAGATATTTCTTCTTAACAAAACAATAAATATTGGCAAATGCCAATGTTAATGTGAAAACAGTTAAGAAAACAAATTCAAACATCTATAGCACACCTCTACCTACTAATTTGCATTTATTTGTTCATCTGTGCTGCGATATCAGCATCAACAATTTCTTCCCCGGTCTTATCCTTAAGCTGCTCCATTGATGCAGCAGAAAGACCATTATTTACTACAGCACACATGTCACAAGTGCTACATTTATCAAGTTCTTCTTTTGTTACCTTTCCATCACGAAGGTCGCGAACAATCTTGTTCTCGTACATGCTGTACTTCTTCTTGGTCCAGAATTTAGCCTTGTGACGTATTACCCACCACAAAGGAACCCAGATATACTTGTGCATAGCAGGTGATACAGAACCGATCATCCAACAGTCTCTGTCGCAGCAGCGTACCTTTGCGCGAACTACTTCCGCCTCTTTAGAATTCCAGAGTTCATCCCATGACTGGCTGTTGAGATTGCCCATAACCTCTTTGTCCTTAGTTCCGTTACATGGCATTACATCGCCGTAAGGATCAATAAAGAATGTATCAAAAGACATATCGCACGGGAGAAGTCTCTTCTGGCCATAAATATAATTGATAAGTCCATGATTAAAGTATGCTCTGAACCACTTCTTTGGGCTCTTGCTGGCAAGAAGTTCATTGACAAGGTTCTCAAAATTCTGAGCAACCATCGGACGATCTTTGATGATATTCTTGGCTTCCACGAAATAGAAGCTATTATGAAGAGATGCTGTGGCAAACTCCATACCCATTTCATCAGAGAGTTTGTAAAGAGGAACTAGATCAGGAGCATTCTTATCCTGAACAGTCATTCCAAACCCTACATCTTTCATTCCCATTTCGCGAAGGGTCTTAAGTGTCTGATATCCTCTTTGGTAACCATTCTCAAGACCTCTGATCTCGTTATTGGTATTCTCAAGACCTTCGATTGAGATACGGATACCAATCTGAGGAAACTCCTTACAAAGATCTACGATTCTATCAGTAAAGAAACCATTTGTTGAAATTACGATTCTATCA
>JAEEGL010187471.1_pt1 | contig 24703 bp, 7 predicted proteins | sample 9134231 | NCBI WGS metagenome assembly JAEEGL01 (sample SAMN16246548, study PRJNA631951) | gut metagenome | biome: gut microbiome; feature: rumen; material: fiber-attached | host: Bos | place: Iran: Karaj | collected 2018-10
GACGATGGCGGTGGCAGTATAGCTGCCGTAGCCATTGGTGGCGGTCACCGTCACCGTGTCGACACCAATGGAGGGGTAGTTTATAGATAAGAGATTATAGTTAAGAGTTATGGTAGTATCGAGGAGAGTGGAGTGCCAAGTGTAGGTGAGACTGGCAGAATCGCCTTGCTGCAAGTGGGCAGTGTAGACGACGGTGTCGTAGATGTTCACCTCGTCGGGAACCTCGAGGGCCACCACGGGCTGCATTATGGCGGTATCAGGGTTGAAGACTTCAATGTTGTCGATGGCCACAGCATAATAGGAGGTGTTGTAGCCCCAGCGCAACGCCAGGCGTGCATTGTTGTCGGTGACCGAGGCCAAAGAGACGGTGTCGCGTCGGTAACTTCCGGCATGGTGTGTCATAATGGCCACGATGACAAAGTCATCCGTGCTGTCGACATAGCCCACAGCGAGGGCTCCCCGGCTGGCAGCCTCGAAGCGGTAGTCGAAGGCAATGGAGAGGTCGTGCAAAGGCTGGTTGAAGCGCGGCAGCACTACCTGTTCCCAGCTGCCGTAGCCCGCTTCGCTGCCCGCCACCATAAAGAGGGCATTGCTGGGCAGAGTGCCTAAAAATTGGTAGCCGTTGGGAAGAATCACATGGGGGGCATTGGCAGCGTCGGTGCCCGTCGTCATTCCTTCCCAGCAGCTAGGAAGCTCGCCGGGCGTTTGAGCACTTGTGGCACTGACGGCATTGAAGTCCTCCACATAAGGAATCATCGTCCCATTGCAGTTCAGCACCTCCATCACCGCCGTCGCCGTGTCGGCACCGTCGATGTTGCTCACCACAACCGTCACCGTGTCAATTCCCGCAGCGGGGTAGTTTATAGATAATAGATTATTGTTAAGAGCTATGGTGGTATCGAGCAGCGAGGAGTGCCAATGGAAGACAAGTCCGTAGGGCGAGCATTCGTTGACGACGGCGGTGTAGACCACGGTGTCGTCCACCCACACATGCTGCGGGACAATCAAGGTCACCTGCGGCAGCGGATGCGTCAGCACCTCCACCACTGCCGTCGCCGTGTCGACGCCATAAGCGTTGGCGGCGATAACGGTCACCGTGTCGATACCCATGGAGGAATAGTTTATAGATAAGAGATTATGGTTAAGAGTTATGGTAGTATCAAGGAGCGTGGAGTGCCACGTGTAGGTCAGTCCCGTGGTGTTGCCCTCAATTAGCGTGGCGGCATAGGTGATGCTGTCGCCGCTATAGACATAGTCGGGCAGCTCCAGGGCCACCTTAGGCTTATTGGCGTCGCGCACCTCCACATTGTCGATATTGAGCCGCATCCAATGTCCTTCGTAGGGGTCGGCATAGAGGGGATGGTTGCAGAAAGCTACATGGATGGTCTGTCCCCTATAGGCATCGAGGCTCACCATACGACTCGTAAAAATGGTGTTCTCGTAGCCGCTGTAGACTTGCATCGAGCTGTCGGCATAGACGGTATCGTAGGTGGTGCGGTCGGTCCAGTCGCCGGTACTGACGAGCACGAAATAGCGGTAGTAGTAGGTTAAATAGTGCGTGCCGCTGACATCCCACGAGAGCACCATAGGCATCGTCGTGTCAGCCGGCAAAGCGATGGCCTTCGAGACAATCCAGCTGTCCACATTCGCATATTCCGACGACGAAACCATGCTCTTGTTCGGGCCGTTGCCACTGCCCGTGCCAGGCCGAATGAGCTGCCAGTTGCTACCCTCCAGCGGCTGCCAACAGATGAGGCCGCCATCATCGAAAGTTTCAAGGAATGGGAAGACTGTATCATTGCAAACGCGAACTTTCACCGTTGTGTTCAATGCCAGGGTTCCCCACGGGTTGGCTGCCGTCACACTCACGGTGTCAACTCCCGGAGCCCCATACACCAACCCACTCGGCTCATTCTGTCCATTATTCACCCACGTGCTATCCAACAGCGTGCTGTGCCATGTATAGGTCGTTGCCGCAATATCGCCCTGCGAAAGGTTGAGGCTGAAAGTTACCATGTCGCCAGTGGCAATAACGGTATCCGTCTGGCTCATGTTTCCCAGCGGCATCCACTCACTGCGGACAGAGATATCCGAGAAATATACAGACCGATAGCGCAACGAAAGGTTCCTTACATGGAAAGCCAAACGAATGGTCTGCCCTGCGTATGCTGCCAGACTCACGCTGCGAGGCGTGTAACTGACTTGGCTGCAGAAAGCGCTGTAAATCGTGTCACAGTTGGCCAGGTCGAGACTATCCTCTGTCGTCACCAGCACCATCAGCCACATCTTCACCGAATCGGGGAGCGTCACACCACCGTTTTGCTCACACCAGAAAAGTTTCATTCCCGTACTGTCGACATCCAGCGTAATGGGCTGTGACAGCAACCATCCCTCGCGATGATCCTCTGCCCCGTTGGCATAAGCACGCACAGCGCCACCACCGTAGGTTTCAGTAAATCCCCACGTCAGATCACCCCCCTGCGTCCAACAAAGAAAACCCATGCCGGCATTGTAGCTCTCATAGCTCAAATCCGCCCACCACGGCGTCGTCACAGTGTCACAATCCTGGGCTCTGACCCCTTGGTTCCACAACCCCATCAGGGCAATCAGACACATCAATACAAGCTTTTTCATCTTTTGATTAGTCATTACAAATTTTTATTTTTTTCATTCATTACTAACGTTTCTTTTAGCCATCAGCGCCAAGGTTGTCGACCTGAGCAGCTACGGCGCTGCTGACAAACAGCAGCGCCGTAGCAAGAAACAGGCTTTTCATTCTCATTGCATTATCAGTTTTTTGACGGTGACACCCTCTTCGGTGGCGATGCGGAGGAAATAGGTGCCGGGGGCCAATTGTGAATGAAGAATTAAGAATTGTGAATTGATAGAGGTGGGAGGAATTACCATACGTCCTTGGAGGTCGATGACCGTGAGAACCGAGGGCTGGCTGACGCTGACGGTCACATCGGTACTGGCAGGATTGGGGTAGACGTTGATGTGTTGAGTTGTTGATACGTTGTCGATGCCGACGCTATCCTCTATCCATTCGAAGAGGGCGACGATGGCGGTGTCGGAGGTGACGAGGATGTCGCGCGGATTGCCGCTGCCGCCGTCGCTCCATCCGAGGAACTGCCAATGTCCGCCCTCGATGGCGGTGTCGGCAAGCAGGAATCCAATCTCCACCGTGCTGCTGTCGGCATAGACGCCGCTGCCGTAAACTTCGCAGGCCTCGGGGGCGTCGGTCGTCACACTGACGGTGTACCAGACGGTGTCGGGGATGACGGGCGTGCTGTCGGGAGCGAAGAAGGCGGTGAAAGCGGTATCGGTTTCCACCTTGACGGTGCGGGTGGCAATAGTGACACTGTCGTTCCACATGACGAAGTGGTAACCCTCGTTGGGAATGGCGCTGACGGTGATGTTGGAGCCCTCCTCATAGGTGCCTGCGCCGGCGACCGAACCCATGATGGTGTCGTTGACCGAGAGGGTCAGGTCATGCGTTGGCAAGGGGACGGCGGTGACGCTGAGGTTGTCGACAAATGCGGAGATGTCTCCACAGAAGCGGAATGCAACAGAAAAGAGGTCAGGAAGCTGCAGGGAGTCGGTGGAGAAGCTGCAATGCATGTCGCCGGTGGTGTCAACAGTGACCATTGGGATGAAGGTGGTAGAGTCGGAGACATCGGTCATAATACCTGCCTGGAAAATGAAAGGCTGGTCGGGGGATTGCGGGACGCGTGTGACATTGAGGTCGAATTGGACCGTAGCGGCACGTCCCTCAGTGTTGACAAGCGACGAGGCGGCATATATGAAGACGTTCGGAGTATGCTGGGTGACATAGATATGGTCGTAGAATTTGAGGGCACGGGAGCTGTGGAGGGAACCAATGCTGACGAGAGAGACATAGCTGGCAACGTTGATGGCGGGGAGGATGGTGTGCCAGCAGGGGATGACGACATCGGTAGAATAGGAGGGAGAGGATGAGTAGCTCTCGAAGTCTTCGACCCAGGGTAGCGACTGCGTGGGACAGAGTGTGGTGAAGGAGACGGTGGCGGCTTCGGCGGTGTCGCCGGTCCAGCAAATCTCGCGCACGGCGGCAGTATAGTCGGTGCCGCTCTCCAGTCCTCCGAGCAGGTAGGATGGGGTGGTGGTGACGGCCACAAGGCTGTCGTTGGCATACACGGCCCACTCGCCGCCCTCATCGCTCACTGGCGGCCAAATCAGCAATACCGAGGTATCACTCAGCTGGCTGATGTTTACATGATGCACGGCCTGGCATCCCACGGCCTCGAAGGTCACCTCGCGCATACGGGCATAGGGGTCGTCGGACTGGAAGAGAACGTGGTGCTCGTTGCCGCTGTAGCCGGTGAGGTAGACGGTGTATTCCTGCACGTCGCCATGCGAAAGCATCATCGAATCCAACCATACCGCGTTCTCGCCATTGGCACCGCCCACGCCAATCTTCAAAACGGGATTCCAGTTGGGGTTGCCGCTAATCTTGAAGCGCACGGCGGTTTGTGAGATATCGCCGTTCACAGCGGGCGAAGCCACTGGCCATGAACCAGCATGGAGGTCTAAACCGACACTGCTCGAAGAGTAGTTGTTGTGGGTATACCAGCAGGTGTTGTCGATGGTGAAGTCGTGATAGTAGGGCAGGTTTACTGCGCCACAGGGGGTGTAACAACGGACGCTATTGCTGTAGATGACGCTGTCGCCGCACACCGAGCCTACACGCACCTCGTAGGGGGTACTGGCGTTGAGGTTCTGGATAGAATACGAGGTTTCGGCTGTGCTGTCGGCCAGTAGCCAGTTGCTGCTGCCCTCGCGGCGGTATTCCACATGCCAGAGGCTCTCGCTGCCGCGTTGCTGCCAGCTCACAAGGAGCATGTTGCTGTCCGGCTCGACGATGATGACGGGCTGCAGGCAGCGGTCGGTGGCGCAATGACCCAGCAGTTGAAGGTCGGGAATCTTGTTGGTGCGACTCACATCGAAGCCCAAGGCCACGGGGTCTACATTCTCGGTGTCATAGAAGTGCTCGTCATAGTAGAGCATCACGCCCGGAGTGGCGTAGTGGGCGCAGGTAGACATTGAGTTGCCCCAATCGCCTGTGTTGTCGTCGATGGTGACGATAAGGTTGCTCACACCGTCGATGGGCACGGGGGTGTCAAAGAGAATCTTGGCCCAACCCGTCGAGGGGCTGAAGGTGTAGTTCTGCGCCGCAAGTGTATGGGAGGCCACGCTGACGGGCGAGATGAGAGTGTCGGCTGTGGTCTGTCCGATATAGACATCCAGGGTGCGTGTCTCGCTATAGTTTCCTGCCATGCGCAGAGCGATGCCATAGAGGGTGTCGACGCTGGCGGCGAAAGCGGCAGGATAAAGCGTCTGGCTATAGCCATAGTTCTTGTCACCCATAATGGGGTTGCACCACATATAGGCGCTGTAGTCGTAGTCGACTGCTATCTCGGCGCAGGCCGACGCTTCGGGGGTAAAGGTGACGCTGACGGCCTCGGCGGTGTCGGTGCCGCAGAGGGCACGCAGCTCGGCGCGGAACACATGGCGCAGCGGTAGGCCAGTAAGGATTGTGTCGGTGCCGTGGGCCACAAAGTGGGTGGTGTTATTGGCGGTGCTGTCATAGAGATCCACCAACACACCGTCGGCCGACTGGGCACCGAAGGGGTCGTACTGCCAGCTAATCAAGGCCGAGGTGGGTCCCATCGAGACTGCTTCAGCGGAAGCCAGTGAGGCACAGGCAATGGGCACTTCAATGCTCAGGTCATCGATGGCCACATTGCAGAATTCACCATCACCTGTCCCCACACAGAAGGCAATGGCCACCGGAGTAGTGTCGAGGTTGCGGGTGCTAAATCGATACTCGGACCAAGCAGAGGTGGTCATAAAGGTGTCTATGGCGGTGAAGGTGGTGGTGTCGGCAGGGTTAGTCATGGCTCCCACTATCAGACGACCACTCTCTGTCGTCGAGGTACCATACTTCCTAGCCCGGAAGCTGACCACCATCTGGTTGCCGGGATTCGCCACGATGGGTGTTGTCTGATAGGAGGGCTTAGAGGACAGTCCGCTCCAGATAATCATATACCCGCTCTGGTGGAACTGGTTCAGGTTGGAAGACGTCCAGCACTCAACGGAGGATTCGCCCTGACTGAAGTCGTTGCTGTAGGGCAACGAAACGGCTCCACAGAGTGTGGTGAAGGTGGTGCTGGCGAAACGACCCGTTTCTGTACCCACGATGGCGGCCACATGGACAGTGTACTGCGTGTGGGGAGAAAGACCCGTCAGGTTGCATGCGAGGCCGCTGACCGTGGTGTCCAGCACGCCATTTATCTGCACATGATAGGCCGAAGCGCTGTCCACCGCAGCCCAGGTCACCCGGGCACTGTGGGCTCCAATGTTGTCCACCGCCAGGTTTGCGGGGGCGTGGATGGTGTTGTCGACAAAGACTTCGATGTTGTCTACCGCGGCGCCGTACCACGAGCTACCGAATTCCCACCACAGGGCGATGCGGTAGTTAGCGGCCTCTTGGTCGGTAAAGAGAACGGTGTCATGCAGATAGCTGCCCTGATGACCGGTGAGGTTCTTCACGGTGTGGAATACCTCGTTGCTGTCATACCAGCCCACGGTGAGGGTGCCATAGCTGCTCTCGAAACGGTAGTCGAGGGCCAAAGCCAGGTGTTGCAGGCTGTCGGCAAAACGGGGCATGAGCGCAACGGCGGTGCTGCCGTAGCCCGTATGGTTGCCGGCCATGAAGAGAAGGGCGTTGTCGGGGATGTCGTTCATATACTGGTATCCGCCGGTGGTGATGACATGGGGTGCGTAGGCGGCGTTGCTGCCGTTCCAGAAGTAGTTCCAGCAGTCGGGCAGGTTGCCGGCGGTGGCGGCATCGGTGGCGATGACTCCATTGAAGTCCTCAATGTAAGGCAGCATGCGGGGTGTGCAGTCCTGCACTGAGACCACCGCGACAGCGGTGTCGCTGCCGTAGATGTTGGTGGCGATGACGGTCACAGTGTCAACACCCGTGGAGGGGTAGTTTATAGATAAGAGATTATAGTTAAGAGTTATTGTAGTATCGAGGAGAGTGGAGTGCCAGGTGTAGGTCAGACCTTCGGTGACGCAGCGGTTGAGCACTGCGGTAAACACCGTAGGTTCGCCCACATTGGCCTCGGTATGCTGCAACGCAACCTGGGGTTGGGTGATAATCGTCGAGTTGACAATCACCGAGGCTGTGTCGCTGCCATAGGCATTGGTGGCGATGACGCTCACGGTGTCGACACCCGATTGGGTGTAGTTAAGAGTGAAGAGATTAGAGTTAATAGTGACAGTGCTGTCGAGCATCGTGGAGTGCCAGGTGTAGGTGATGCCGTTGGTGCTGCCCTCCAGGAGGGTGGCGGTGAAGCGGGCGGTGTCGCCATTGTAGTAGGTCGATGCGTCGGCCGTCACACTCACCACCGGCGCCTGCGTGGAGCGCACCTCGATATCGTCGAAATAGAGGCCGACGGCATCCGAGGCCAGATGGTTGCCGTGGTTGTGGATGGCCACGTGGATGGTCTGTCCGGCATACTGCGCGAGGCTGACGCTGCGGGTGTCATAGTTGCTGAAGTTGATGTGGGTCGAGCTGTCGGTGTAGAGCACCGTGTAGTTGGCCGTGTCGGTGTAGTCGTCAGCAGTGGTGGCCAACACGCTGTAGAGGTGATGATAGGAATTGTGGGACGAGGCCACCTTCCAGAAGAGGGTCGCCCCCATGTCGGTGTCGGCGGGAATCTCGATGGCCTTCGACATAATCCAGCTGCCGAGGGTGTCTTTATGGGTATTGAGGTAGAGGTGGCGCAGGCGTTCATAGGCAGTGCTATTGTAGGGGATGGCATCATAGAACTTGCTGCCCTCGGGCTTGTACCAGCAGACGGTGCCGTCGGCGAAGGTCTCTCGCCACGGCAGGGAGGTCTGCGGGCTGCAATCTCTCACATAGATGGCACGCTGGGCGCTACCGCTGCCGTATGCGTTGGTAGCCACCACGCTAACGGTGTCCTCGCTGCGGGTGATGCCGGCGCTGTAGGTCACCCAGGCGCTGTCGCCCGTGGCGTTGGTGACAAAGGTGCCGCCCACCTGCGAGTGCCATGTGTAGGTGAGGCCGGGGACGAAGCCGCGCAGCTGAGTGGCGACAAAGAGGGTGGCGCTGTCGGTGGTGGTCTTCTTCTGCCCCGAGAGGACAATCACGGGCATCGTGTCGTAGTCGATGCGTATGCGGTCTACCATCGACATGGGAATGTTGGAGTAGGTGTTGTTCATCAGCCGCACGCGGATGGTCTGTCCAGCGTAGGGCTCAAGCGAGATGGGGCGGCGGCGCATGATCGTCTCTCTAGTATTGAGGGAATAGACGGTGTCGAATGTACCCGATTCGGTCTCGATGACGACCTTTAGGCTATAGAAATGTTCCACCCAGAGCGAGAGGTTCTTCTCTATCACTGCGGGTACCGCAATGAGCGGTGTGAACATAAAGCCCCCATACGTGGAGGACTTCATGAAGTCGTGCCTGCTGCTGCCGGTAGAGGGGCTGCCGTCCTCTTCACTGTAACTATAGCTTTGGTGGTCGGCCAGATGGGAGTAGCCGCTGATGTTCCAGCAGGCACTGTAGCCCGCATCGCTGCCGGTTTCCACAAAGTCCTCAATCCAGGGGAAGGTGCGGATGGTGTCGCAGTCGAATACGCCGAGGCTCGTCTCGAGCGACAAAGCGCCGTGGGAGTTGCTCACCGTGACGGTCAGCGTCTCGCTACCAGGGAAGGGATAGACGATAGAAACCATAGAGCCGATAGTAGTGATAGAGGTGTCGAGGAGGGCACTGTGCCAGCTGTAGCTCACGCTGTCACCCTGCGTCAGATGTAGGGTGTAGCGCACCGTGTCACCGGTTGCCACAGCGTAGGTCGGTGCCTCAAGGGTGCCCAGCGGCGCCAGTGCGTTGTACATCTTTACGTCGAAAACAAAAGCACTGCTCTCAATCTGATACTTCTGGCGGAAAGCAATATACACCGTGTCGCCAGCATAGTCGGCCAGCGACGCGCTGCGCTGCGTCAGGCTGTAGTTCTGCGACGTCGAGGTGTAGAGGGTGTCGTAGTCGTCGAGGTCGAATCTCCCGTCTCGCGAAACCATCACATAATAGGTGACCGAGCTGCTCATCCGACGGTCTTTCCAGTAGAGCCGCAACCCTGTGCTGTCGGCAGGGAGCGCCACCGCGGGCGAAGCTATCATCGAATTGCCGCCGCTGCTGCTAGCCATAATGCCGGGATTACTGTTATTGTAGTATTTCGACCAGCCATAGTCACCCACCGTGCGCCAGCAGTCGTAGTCGGTCTCGAAGTTCACCATCCACGGATTCGCCACGATGACTTCGCTGCAGTCAAACACCTGGATGGTACTCACCAACGTGTCGCTGCCGTAGGCGTTGCTGGCCACCATCGTCACAGTGTCCATACCGGCGGCGGTGTAGATCATCGTCACACTGTCGCCCGTGAGGGTCTGCCCCATGAGCGAGCTGTGCCAGGTGTAGGTAAGGCCCGTATGCGAGCCACTGAAGAGTGAGGCCGAGAAGAGGGTGTTTTCGCCCACATAGGCTTTCTCCGGCACCGACATCCAGGCCACCGGCGGCATGGGGCTCTCCAACCTGATATTCTGAAACAGTAACTGGCGAGTCGTAAAGCTGTTCCAGCAGGCCGAGTCGGGTTCATAGATGCTGTTCAACACATAGTGGCACAGTTCAAAGCGCACCCACTGGCCCGCGTAGGCACCTATATAGAGGGTGTCGTCGTAATAGAAAGCCTCATCGGGCGTCCTCCCGCGGAAAAGGGTATCGAAGTGTACTCCGTCGGTGGTCACGCAGACGCTGTAGTCCTCCCGGCATGTGCTGCCCGTGAGGTACATCAGTGCCAGCGAGTCTTGCTGCGCCGAAGCGGGAATCTGCACCCACGGCGAGAGGATGCGGTGGTCGGCCGAAGAGTTGCCATCGCTGACAATCTGGTCGAAATCGGCATACCGAATCCAGTCGCTGCCCGGTGCCACCGTCCAGCAGCAGCTGTTCTCGAAGGACAACGGGGTGCCCCACGGCACCGAATCCAAACATTGCGCATGCGCGCCTTTCATTCCCAGGATGCCCATCAGGACCATCATAATGCCCAATGGTAGCATCCTCCACTTTGAAATGTTTCTTTTCATTTAATAAGATTATTTTTTGTTAAAACGTGTTTATGTCATTTTTATTGTCCGCGCCTTTTTCACCCCCGCACATATAATATATAACAGACTTTTTGCCGAATCTCTACAAGGGGTCTGATTTTTTAACATTTTTTATGAAAACTGCACCATCCAGCTGCTCCCCTCAGTTAGGGGTGCTGTCTCAAAGTGACTGAGGGGTGTGTCAAAACTTAAAACTTAAAACTCACAACTTAAAACTTAAAACTTAGAACTTAAATTCTCTAATTCTTGATAAAAAAAGAGCAATATGATTGAAATATCCAACAACTACGACTGTTTCGTAACCCTCTGGCAACGCCTGGAGCGCACCAGACAGATGCTAGGAATGCAATACCGCCGCTTCTGCATCCGCCGCGTGTTGGTGTCGTGGTTCGGCGCCGAGGCCACCGACGACTTCATCTGGGAAGTCTGCTTCAACACCATCGTCGACGACCGTCAATACTACGGCCTAGACGAACTCCCCGCCCCCTCGCTCCACCCCCGGGTAAGCCACGAGTTTTTGAGGGCCGTGGTGGCCGTGAGGCTCGGCATCGGCATGAGGAAGGTGAACTTGAAGGCTCTCGACCGCGCCTACAGCGAAGCCTTCCCCCACAGCACGCCCTTAAACGTTGCAAAGAAGAAGCGGAGAGAAAGCTCGCTTTCTTTCCCTTCGCCCAGCGATGTCACCGCAGGTAATGTCAACAAAAAACGTCGCGAGCCTCCGTAGAGGTGTACCCTGGCGGTTGGCAAGGAGTTGGTAGGGTTTTGGTTTGACCCCAGGAGGAGAGTTTTCATTACGTAAATTCCGTTACGTAAATTCCGTAATGCAAAAGTACATATTTTTTCCCAACTGGCAAACTAATTATTCTTAAATTAAAGAAAATTTTGTATCTTTGTTGCGACAAAACAATGCAAACAATTAGATAATAAACTATAAACAAAAGAATTATGATTATCTCTACCCTTTCAGATTACATCAACGCCCATGCGCCGATGACGAACCTGCCAGAGCTGCTGAACCTCCACCACGGCAACCCGCTGGGGCTGCACCCCATCGTCATCCCCATCCTGCTGCTGTTGCTGGCCGTGGGTCTTCACACCGTGACCCACTATGCCTTCCATAAGGACCGCCGCGACCTCTATCCCCTACTCTACACCCTCGTGGGCATCGGCGTTGTGGCCGCCTACTACTACTGCTTCTCGGGCGATCTGCCGCTCTTCGAGGATCAGAGCCTCCACCACTCGGAGATCTGCATCGGATGGTTCTGCCAGGGCCAGATTGTCGGCCTCGGCTGGAGCCTCCTGGGCGTGGCATTGCTCACCTATACCGTCTTCTTCCTGCTGGACGGCCTGATGCAGGTTTTGGCCCAGCTGAGCGACTCCATCGGCATGGAGGAGAACGCATGGAGAGAGTGGGGCTGGATTGTTCTTACCGGGCTCATCGGAGCCGCCGTCACGGGCGTTGCCGACGACTTCTCGCCCATCACCGGCGTATGGCTGATGATTGCCTACCAGCTGATTGTCTTCGTGATGACGGCCATCAAGCTGGGTGCCGACACCGTCCGCACCAAGAAGTTCGGCCGCTGCCTGCTGACTGCCGTCTGCTTCCTCGTGGGCTTCGAGGCGGTGATGATGCTGGCCATCGAGTGCATCGAGGGCTTCATCTACATCTTCATCCCCGTCCTCGGTGTCCTCACCGCCGTCGACTTCCGCTACAAGAAGAAGCATAACTAGCATTTGGCAAATAGATTAAACCGAGACAGGGTGCCCGTAAGGACACCCTGTCTCGGTTGATGCGACAATGTCGGTTTAGTGGGTTGCCTCTTTGACGAGGCGGACGGAGTAGCCGTAGGAACGGTCGACCCCGTTGGCGGTAGTAACTTCGTTATTCTTGAACTCGAGGCGTTTGGCTTTTCCGTCGCCATCGGTGGTGGAGGACCAGTAGTCACCTTGGCCGCCATACTCTTCGACCGTTGTTCCATCAAGATAGCCTGCAGCAGGGAGAAAGATGGCACCGGCAGCCTCCATGGCATTCCACTGGTCGGTGGTGAAGGTGTTGTCACCATAGTTGACAGGATAGGATACTGTTCCTTTCTCATTGACATTTCTCAATGTTTGGCCTATTGGGTGACAATAGGTGTCAGGGAAGATAATCAAGCCATTGACGTTGACATCGTTGACTATAACGCAGGCTTTGGCAAAACGACTGCCAGATCGACTGTTGATAAGGTAGTCCCACTCAGCTGAGCTGAGTACATCCCAGCCGGAGATATAGGTTGAGAAGTTGCCCCACGAGAAGAGGTCTGAGGTTGTGCTGGTGTATTGGTTGTCATTAAAGGTACCATCTTGCTTCAAATTGCCCATCGAGAAATGGACCTTTTTTGTGCTGCTGACAGAGAAGAGAGCGTTGTCGACGGTGTCGGTGGAGGTGTGGCCACCGGCACTGAGAGCAATGCCAGCGGTCATCATGACGTTGCGACCGAGGGCGGCGACAGATTTGGTATCGTTGTAGTGGTAGATGACGGTGGTGAGCACAGCAGGCACGCCGTCGATGCTGACAGCATCCCCAAGGCAATGGGCATAGACTTCGATTTGCAAGTCGCTCGCACCGATGGGACGGATGGGGATTTGGACGGTTTCGATGCTACCGGTTCCGATGGTAAAGCCAGAAAAGCGCACGGTCACAGCATTTGAATCGGAGGTTTTTTGGGCAATAGCTCCGTAATTCTCCTCGTTGAAGTTGAGCCCCATGGTGCCACTGAGCAGATATTGGCGGCTGCTGACAACAACACTATCGAGCGTCAGCGGGCTGAGAGTGTCGTTTTTGAGGTTGACCATGAGGGCAGCCGTGAGGTGCTTGAACTCGACGGCTGTAGCACCACTTTCGGCTCTGCCCACCATGGGGAGCGCGAGCACCTGACGACCACCGCTATAGGTGCTGTTGTAGCGGGAGGGGATGATGACGGTGGGGTCATCGGCTTCGCCGGTTTCTTCGCCAATGATTGTATTGGGGTAGTAAGCATGGACGACACCTCCCGACCATCCGTCGACGTATGCGTTGGTGCCGCTAATGGCAACAGGAAGGTCAGCTGGGGTAGCGCCGACGCAGAGTCGGACCATATCGCCATCGACCCACTGGACGGTGGTGCCGCTGACGGAGGTCTTGTCGGGCGAGAGGTGCTTCTCGGTGGTGAGGAGGATTTTATCCTTAGGCAAGGTATCTTTGTCTTTCTCGCAGGAGGAGAAGAGGAGTGCCAAAACGAGAAAGAAGAAAGGAGGAAGACAGGCGAGACACCTACGCACCCATTGATTATTGATATTCATAACTCTTAACTATTAACTAAAATCAGTAGTTCCATTCCGAGCCCCAGATATCGCCGCTTTCCTGGCGTTCCTCGATGTTTTCACTGCCCTCAGAGAGGTTCTCCGTGAAGATGGCAAGACGGAATCCACTGGTGGCATAACCGCGTTCGGCTTTGAAGAGGGCCACGGTGAGCTGCGGGGACAGGTATTTTCTCTTCGTTTTCATGTTGTTTACTCGGTTTTGAATTCGACGAATGCAGGTGTCAGCGGCTCGGCGACAGAACCCATGCGGGCACCATTCTCGAAGTGGAGGACGGCGTCGGCCAGGAAGACATTGCGCAACCGGGCGGAATAGTAGCGCAACGTAATATCGGCGCTACTCTCGGAAGGAGAAGAGATGTAGAGGAAGAAGAGGTTCTCCGATTGCGTGGGTGAGGTGACACCGATACAGTCTACACCGGCAAAGGCCGCCAGGAGGTCGGCAGTGTCGACCTGCCAGTCGACGGGCGTGATGTCGGGATAGGTACTGGTGAGGTCCACGTCGACCACAGCCGTCATGCTGCTGGTATAGTCGTAATCCGGGGCAACATCCCACCCAGGAATGGGGATGGTGCCCGACGGAATGTTGCGTTGAGGGACGGTGTCGGTGGTCGAGGAGGTATCGTCCTTGCTGCAAGCGGCCAGCAGTGCCACTCCAAGCATTATTGCCAAATAGATTGAAGGTTTCATTTTTTAATGAGTTTAATGGTTGTCACATTATCGTTATAGCTCACAGTGGCGAAGTAGACGCCGGCAGGCAAATCCTTCAAATTGGGAATTGAGAATTGAGAATTGAAAATTGATTTCTCCTCTTGCAATACATGGCGACCCAATGCATCAGTAAGAGTAACACTCATTTCTTCTTTCTCATTTCTCATTTCTCCATTCACATAGAAAGTGACCTGGTCGGTGAAGACCGTCGGGTAAGCCGTGACGGTGGCAGACGAGGACGTCTGCGTACCCAGCATCACCGGCTGCTCCAGCGTGCCGTAGTGAGCATCGGCCAGACAAGGCAACGTGGTGGACACGTGTTGTGTCTCGTCTCCACTCTCGAGGGCAAATGTCACCACACCCGTCTCATCGGCCGGGATAGTGATAAAGTAGAGAGTATCTATCGGTTCGGCCGTAGCCACCAGTTTCCCGTTCACGTATGCCAGCACACGCTCCACAGGTTCCTCGGTGGCGGCGATCATCGTCATCGTCGACTGCGATTGCATTTGTCTTATCTCCTTATCTCCTGTCTCCTTAACTCCTTTACCCTTGTTGTTCCTCGTGCCGTGGTAGGTAAAGCTCACCTCACCTTCTCCGAGGCGTTTCAGGAAGTAGCCCTCGCCGGGCCGCATGGCCGTCAGCGAGCCCACCCAGCGTTGGTTGGAAGAGAAGTAGGCAAAGGCATCCTGCGATTTCACAAGGTCGCCCACCGAGACATGCTCGATGTAGTCGGCCATTGCGTCGGTGACGCTGGCGGGAGACATCTGTAGGTAAGGCAGGTTGTTCCAGCCCTGCTTCAGCGTGACGGTGCGCTGCTGGTCGGTGGTGAGCCGCTGTCCCGCCACCTGAACGCCATAGTGCGGATTGTTACAATAGACGAGATAGACCTGATGGTAGTCGACACTGGTGAGGGTGCCGCGCCAGCGCTGGCCGTCCCATTCGACGAAGCGGCGCGAGTTGGCCTCCTTGATCTGGTCACCCACATCGAAATGGCCGTTCATCACCAACGATCCTTGGTTTTCGGGAGCGATGCAGAAGGATAGCCAGTTCCATCCGTAGTGCAGGTCGAAATACTGTACCGACGACGAGTTGGAATAGAGCAGCACAGGCTCCTCGGGAGGCAGGCCGACGATGGCGTCGCTCTGGAAGTATACATCCACGCTGGAGGAGAGGTTGTAGGCGTGGCCTGTCGACTCCTGCCAGGCGCGGAACCGCAGCTGGCGGCCTTCGGTCGACTGGTTGCCGTAGATGGTCATGAAGATATAGCTGCCGCCACCCGAGAGGTCGGGGTTCACATGGGTATATCCCACCACAGTGTCGCCCACCATAGCGACGACGATGTCTTCGGGGTCGGTCATGTAGAGGCCGTCAATCTTCACCTGTCCGCACAGCGTCATCTGGCGGTCGTACTCACCCTCTTCCACGCCGTACCACGGACACAGCGCCTTGATGTCGACCCTCACCTTCAATGGTTCGGAAAGTCCGTCTTCGTCGGTGAGGTAGATAATCTCTGAATAGGTGCCCACGGCGAGGGTGCGGCTGTCGATGGAGAGGTTGAGCGTCGTCGACTCCTGCGGGTCAATGCTGCCGTAGGGGCGGTCGACGGTGAGCCAGTCGGGCAGTCCCTCGATGGAGAACTGATGACGATGGCCGCTGCTGTTGCGGATGTGCGCCTCGATGTTGTGGACGCCCTGGTCGAAATCATAGTAGAACACCTCGTGGATGCCGTCGTCGTCCCACAGCAGGGTGTTCTTGTTGACAAACACCTGCCACATGGTGGGGCTCACGGTGCGGTTGCCGTTGAGGTCCTCCACATTACGGACGGTGATGAAGATGCTGTTCTTGTTAATCTCGTTGTCGGCCATGTTGAGGTTGATGAGCAACTCGTCGCTGTTGAAGGCCCAGTCGAAGTTCATCTTCGTCACCAGGTCGCGCTCGCGGATGGGAGCCCTCACGGTGCCGTCGGCCATCGTGGCCAGGGAATCCTCGCTCGGCCACAGCACCAGTTTCTGCTCCGTCGGGACAACCACGCCGTTTTCTCTCACAATGCGCTGGTTGTTCACCGAGAAGACCTCTTCCATGATGCCGTTGTTGTTCTCGCGCTGCTCGTTGAACGAGAGGTAGGCAATGAGGCCCATCTCGTCGCCCATGGGAGCAAGGTTGTCGAAGCTCTCGACGAGAGATCTCGGCAGCGACTGCTCGAAGAGCGCCACACCGTCCAGATGGCCAATGAAGTTCGACACGCCCTGCACGCCCTGCGCTCCTCCCAGATACATCTCGCCCGAGAGGCCCGAGAGGCTGTCGATGGAGAAGGTGTTCACCAGCCCGCCGTCGACATAGATGCAGGCGTTGTTGTAGGTGCGGTTGACGGTAATCACATAATGGTGCCACATTCCGTCGGCATAGTTGTTCGACGAGCGTTGAATCATGCCGTTGTTCTTAAACACCAGTTTCCCGTTTTCGAGGGCCATCAGTGTGCCGCTGTTTCCGTCCCATCCGGCCGAGAAGAGACCCGCGTGGTATTCGTTGGTGCGGAACCAGAACATCAGCGTGTAGTCCTGGATGTTGGAGCGGCTAAGGAGGTTCTGGTCGAGCTTAACGACGGTGCTGCCGTCGAGGTGCAGCGAGAAGCCACTGGGCGTCGTCCACGAGCTGCCGTGGAGCGTCAGCGTTCCTCCGTTGGCTTTGTCCTGCAATGTCTCGCCGCGTCCTTCGTTCATGGGGTAGTAGGCGGCGAGCTTGCGCTCGTAACCCGTGAGTCGCTTGCGGTTGGTCTCCACAATCTCGGCTTGCGAGAGGGTCTTGAACCACAGACGCGCCTCGAGCATATTGCCCTTGAATCCATGGCCGAAGATGAGCGGAGCCTCGCCACGGAAGCCGTCGGCACCCGTGGTGTCGGCATCGGGGTCGGTGACATCCTGCGTGCCGGCATAGAAGCGGATACGGCCCGTGCTGTCGTCGTAGGTCATGACAACACGTGTGAAGTCGGTCATCGGGTCGAGTCGTAGCGACTGCACGTTGTAGTCGTCGATGTAAGCATAGAGGCGGTAGGAGTTGCTGTCAGGCAAAAGGCCGAAGCTGATGCCGCCAGTGCTGGTGTTATGTCCGAAAAGTTCCTGACTACTGGGCGAAGTGGTGGGCGCGGGTTTCACCATGAGGTCGACAGAGAAACTCTTGCCGTCCATGGCACGGGTCACCGCCGTGGTGGCGCCACACGAGGGGGTGCCGTCGAAGAAGACCGAGGTAGATGAGGTGATACCTGTGGAGTTGGTGCCTCCCAGCAGCTGGAAGTTATTATCCTCGTCGAGCAGGTTGCCGGCAATGGGCTCGTTGAAGCGCAGCTTGAGGTCGTCGCCCACACCGAGGATGCCGTTGGCGGGCATCGGCTGGCCGAAGACGCGCGGACGCCGCGTGTCCTTGATGCCGCTCATCACCTCCGAGCTGCGCGTCACATATCCGCTGCCGTGACGGCAGAAGCTCACGGCCCGCAGGTCGTAGTACTGCTCCACGGGGTCGCGGTCGCCATAGAAGCGTATGTTGTCAATTTTGCCGCCGCTGATCATCGCCTTAGTGCCGGTGGCTTCGCGGTAGAGGGCGCTGTCGGCATACCACGAGCAGAGTTTCACCCACGCGTCGTTGCTCTGTGTCGACACCTTGTATTGCAACTCGATGTGGTCGAACTCGCGGTAGTTCACATCGTATTCGGCGATGGTGACGGGCAGGTAATAGCCCACAGAATCCTGCGACGAGAGGGTGTTGAGCACCCAGTTCTGGCGGGGATGCTCGAGGGTAACGGGCGAGGAGACGGGGGTGAAGTGTACCGAGAAGCTCACATTGCTCGCGTTTGGATAGAAGCAGGAAGACTCGAAAATCAGCTCCAGATCCTCAAAGTCGTAGCCGTCGCCAGCATAGACCTCAACAGTCTTGGTGATGACCTGCCGTCCGAGCAGCTGGAAAGTGCGCCCGTCGGTGAGCGGCATGCCGTCGACAAGGATGCGGGCACCGTGGGGATTGCTGGCGTCATTGAGACGCAACTTGAAAGGAATGAGACTCGATGCCGCCACACCCACAGGTTCTTCTATGTCGTTGTGGAGGGTGATGGTAAAGACCGCCGGACGATCGACAGGGACATCGCTGCGCTCATGCACATTGATGTCAATCTTCGGGTTGTCCAATTTCAATGCTCCTGCCGAGAGGGGCACCTTCGGCACAAAGAATTCGGTGCTGTCAGCCTCCTCGCAGGGGCAACGGGTGGCACCACCGAGAAGGTAATACACAGGCGAGCCATAAAGGAATCTTTCGTCGTCGTAGTCGTTGCCGTTGTCCACAAATTCACGTGTCGCATACGAACTGTCGTTGAACCAGAAGTCCCCATACTGCATCTTGGCTCGGTAGACAGCCACATCCATGTGGCCGAGTTCGTCGGGTTGTAGCGTGAAGCCAATTTTGCGAGTGTGGAAAACTCCTTCTGCGGGGTCGCGGTCGAAGTTCATGTCAAAGAGAGGCGTGATTTCGAATTGGGTTACAGAATGGGCGGTACTGGTAACCACCGAGCGGGGGTTTCCTTGGTCTTCAAAAGCACCATTTCTTGTACCATCTGCCAATGCCTTAGTGAGCAGGTTTGCTATGGCTTTGCCTCCGACCTTATTGATAAAGTCAAATAATTCGGGCAAGGCGGGAGAGATTCCGGGGTAGTCGATATATCTGTGGTAGACATTGCTATAGGCATATTCCTCGTTGTGATTGAGGACAGAGGCGGTGCCGAGAGAGTAGGTCCCTAGCGAATCGCTAAGGGCGCTGTTGATAGCCGCCACTTTCTCGGTTTCGTTTTGGAGCATCAACAGATACCAGTCGGCGACAAGCCGGTTGTAGGCGTTCACCTGGTCGCTCGTTATCGAATCGCCGGCGGGAGTCAGCGGGCGGTAGTAACCGGTGCAGGCCCAGTTGCTGTCGCCGGCGGGGACGCGGCTCCAGTAGACGACCTCGCCGCTGTTGTCGGCAGCGGTTTGTGCAGTGAGGCTGTCGCAGGTGAGCAGCAGGGCGTCGCGCTGGTTCTTTAATTGCGGGATGATGTTGTTCTTGATATAGTCGTGAGTGTATGTGAAGGTGGATTGCAAATAAGGACCCGTTTCTATCTCTCTGCCAATAACCAAATAGTAGGGGTGTCCTTCGGCATCGGCACCCGCGGCAACGGTGGGCATGGTACCGTTGCCGCTGCGAGCCCCGAAGGCGGCGTAAGTCACCGAGTCGACGGGTGCCACAGCGTCCCATTGGCGCGAGTAGACGTTCTGCACCAATCCGATATAGATGTCGCCATTCTGTCCGACACTGAAGGGCGAGCTACTGGTGGAGATACGCTGCGAGGTTTTGAAACTATATGAACCCGAATGCTTATAGCTGTAGTTGGAGACGATGGGGAGCGACACGCTCTCAGCGGTGCTGATATGGTTAATTTCGGCACTGATCATACCATTTTCCGCGCTACCTTCGTATGCACCGAGGATGAATTTGGATTCGCTACCCACCGTGAGGCCCAAATTGAGGCCGAATTTTAGTTTGAAATCATAAACATAGTCGAAGGTATAAGAGGTTCCATCCTCAAGATAGGCGGTAGAGGAGGCTCCTGGGGGGTCGCGCAGAATGTCGAGGAGCTGGATTTTTCCGTGGGTGGTGACGACAGCCCCCGGATTGCGATTGCCGGTCACATAGCCCTGGACGGCCTGCGACACCACATACTGTCCTTCGCTCTCCACCGAGAGGTCGAGCGAACGCACCGCCTGGCTGCCCGTCAGCACGAACGAGGCATTGTCCACCGGTACCGTGAATACCGCTGTGCCGAGGGAGTCGAGTTCCTTGGACAATATCTGCGTCGACTCTGCATCATGCAGCCCATTGTAGACTTTCAGCACACCAGCCCGTATATGTACACGGTCGTGACGCACGCTGGTGGGGTCGTTGTTGTAGTAGTAGTCCTCGTGGGCGTATGCACGGAAGTCGTACTTGCCACTCTTGAACACCGGCAACCCGAAAGTGTAGTGGTAGGTGCTGTCATCGAGCTTCGTGGCCAAGGGTATCATCACCTCTTCATTGGTGATGCTGGTGCGGCGCATGGTCTCCTCGCCCAGCCAGTCGACCTCCATACCCCACCGCATCTGCTTGCAGGTGACGGAGATGGGACTGCGGTAGGTCAGCTTGTATTGCCGGTCGTATAGAGTGATTCCTATGATATCCTCCGTTTCCCCCTCTTCATTCGTCCTTCGCCAGGCGCCGTTCTCTACTGTGTCGGACTCTTTAGGTCCAAACCCACTGGCCGCATTGCTCAAGTCCACCACCTCCGACGTGGTACCGGCGCTGAAGAGCGTGGCATAGCCTCGGGCGGTCGCCTGCGTCACCTTGTAGCGCACAGGGAAAAGCTCGGCGCGGAATTCTCCCGTGGCGCTGTCGGGCTCTATAATGATGCGTTTCTGCTGGTAGTGTACCTTCGTCCAACCTACGGTGTCGACACCCTCGTCGGTGTAGACGAGGTGCGGCTCGAGGAATTCAAGGGTGTCTTTGGTCAGGTCGCTCGGCACACGGACAATGTAGCTCACATTGTCGCCCTCGAGTTCGAGGACGAGCTTGAGGTCGTCGCCCAGGTTGTTGCGCGAGAGGCCGAAGCCCAGCGGCAAGTCCCTTTGGTCCAATCCGCCGCAGAGGCGACCGGCAAGGGTCACCTTTGTCTGGTCCCACACGCGCACACCGTCGAGCGCCTCGGTGAGGGTGAGCAGACTGTCGTTGTCGATGCGGACAAAGCCGTCGCCGGCAAAATGGTGAGCGTTCTTCACCACCTGAAGGGTGAAGGCTTCGCCCTGCGGCACACGGATCTCGAAGTTGCCGCTGGCGTCGGTCTTCACCGGCACCTGCCGCAACGACACCATCTTCCCGTTCAGCAGAAGGTTGGCGTCGCGCACCGGAACGCTGCTGTTTTCATAGAGCACACGGCCCGAGAAGCGCACCGACGAAAGGTTGTCAAAGTCGATACCTGTCACCAGGCAGTGTCCCAGCGAGAGGTTAGTTGTGGCGGAGCCACTGGAGGTATGGTTGTAACTGAACACGGCATGCTCCGATGTGGGCGTGATGATATACTCCACGCCGCCGGCGTATGGCAGGCTGTCGAACAGGTAGTTGCCCGCCTCGTCGGTCAACACCGTCTGCACCGTTGCTCCGTCGCTGCTGCGTGTGGCCACTACCGTAATGTCGGCACATCCGGTGCCGTCTTCATAATGCACGCGGCCACTCACGCGGCCCCACAGCGAGCGGTAGCCCTCGGTGGTGCGGCTGTCGGTGTGCAGCGTCCCGTTGCACATATACTCCGCTGTCACGCGGTATTGCCACATGGGGGTCTCCATCGGGTTGGCAGTGGTGTCGCGCCAGTAGTTGTTGATGGTGCTGTCCAACACCCGCCAGCTGCTGTCGCTGTTCGGGCGCGTCTCAATGATATACTGGTCGGTGCCGCCTTCGGTGGCATCCCACGTCAGCAGCACACAGTCGGGATACGCTCCCTGCGTGGCGTTCAGGCTCAACAGTTCGGCGGCATCGGTGAAATAGGGTTCCTCGCCGCCATCACGGGTAATCTCCCACGCATCGGCAGCGGTGGTGGGAGTGTTGTCCCACAAAGGATTGAGTTTCAGCTTGGCACCCACCGTGTCCAACCACACGCGGTACTTGTAGTGCTCGCATTTCAGATAGAGCTGGTCAGCATAGGTCAGCGGGTGGGCCGAGGGTTGGCCGTTACCACCCGTATACATGCGCTTCAGCACAGCCTCGATGCTGTCGCCGGGAATGGTCAGCGTCACCGTGTCGTGCGTCTCTATGGCGATACGCTGCAATTTCAGCTTCGCCCGGTCGTCCCAGAAAGTACGCAGAATACGCGGGAAAGCCCTCGCATCGCCGCGATCCATATCATCGTTGTCGTTGGCCATCTGGAAGGTGAGGTTCACCGTATGGTTGGAGGCAAAGTCGGGGTCGGTGGTGTAGTGGCGCCACGAGTTCGCGCCACCAATACCTTGCAGGTATACCGGCTGCACGCTCACCACAGAGTCAGCGTATGGGTTTCCTGCCCACCCCCACTGTGCCGACGACGCCCTTCTGACACGATAGAAAATCATGTGACACGAGTCGTTGTCCGGCCCATACAACGGGTTCATCCAGGCCCCTTCCGTCGAATCCACATGGTGGTAAATCTTCAGAAAAAGAGAATCCTTCTCCGGCTCATCCATCGGCACCGTCGCTATCGTCACCGCATCGGAATAGTCGGGCCGATAGGCTCGCTGCAACACAAAATAGTCATACGGGACCAAATCCTCCTCGTAGGGGTAGTGCAGATGCCATTCGACATCTCGTGCCCGCATATCGCACAACCACTTCCCGCTGTCCTCGTCCTGATAGACATACCACCCGGTTATCATAGAGTAGACCTTGTGGTAGGCCGGAATATCCACCGTGCTCGACTTGAGCCACTGTCGGAAATCCACATCGTCCGACGACTGGCTCGTCCGCGTCTGCATATTCAAGTAGAAGCCGTGCTGCACCGTGTCTCTAGACGGCACATAGACAAGTCCGCTGCGGTCGTGGAGAGGATAAATCATACCAGGGTTCAGCGAAGTACTGTACTGGTAGGTCTCCTGGTGCGAGATGTAGGGGACGGCAATCTGGCCTGCGGCAATCTCCGACGAAGGATAGAAAATAGGCTCCATCAGCTCGGGCTGCTGGTCGGGGTCGTCACCAACAAATGAGCCCAGCTCAAACACACTTTTGAACATATCACCTGTCGATTCCGACGCTCCTGGGGAATAGATTGAATTGACTCCGACCATGAAGGTATGGCCATTGAGGCTTTCAGGCGCGTACCAGTCCACCTCACAGAAGGTGAGGTGGTCGCCCGTACCACTACGTCGTAGGTCGATGTCATGCCACTGTCCATCGGCGGTCAACACTACCCGTTCTTCGTCGTAGGGGTTGGTCACCACCACGGTGCCGGAATAGACCCTGATGGTAACCCATCCTTCGTTTTCAGGACGACCGGAAATTTCACCGGGCTTGTTCTTTTCGTTGTCAGCCCGATATTCAAAAATGGCGTTCTTCGAATCGCCCTCCTGCTGGTACCACACTCTAGGGTTTTCGTAGTCGTCCCAGTAATGCTCCCTGCCACGCTGGGCGGCGAAGTTGGCAATGGTTCCTTCCGCGAAAATCAGCGTCTTGATATGGATGCGTCCCGAACCTAACGAAAAGGCGCTGTAGTTGTAGTCTTTCTCGAAATAGTCTTTGCCGTACCATGGCGTGGCCTTCGCCATGAAAGGCATAAGACAGAAACTCAATGCCAGAAGGCATAGCCCTTTCAAATAATGATGTTTCATATTATTATGTATTTTATTCCTGTTTTTCTCATTTTGAAAGGGCAAAGTTACAAATTTCTCTCCAAAAATGCAAATATTTTTTACAACAAACTACAATACAATAATTTACAAAACACAAAAAAGCAAAAAAAAGAGGACACCCGTCAGGGCATCCTCTTTTTCTCACTGAAAACTGTAAACAGTAAACCTTATCTCCGGCGGCCGCCGTTGCCACCGCTGCGGCGCTCGCCACCGTTGCCGCCTTCGCGACGGGGACCACGGTCGCGACCACGGTCACCACCATTGCCACCTTCGCGGCGCGGACCACGGGAAGGCTTCTCCTCCACATAGCCTTCGGGCTTGGGCAGGAGGGCCTTGCGGCTGAGTTTAATCTTGCCGTTCTTCTCGTCGAAGGCAATGACCTTCACCTGGAACTCGTCGCCCACATGGATGAGACCGTCGAGGGTCTCGGGGTGACCCCACTCGTACTCGCTGATGTGCATCAGACCTTCCTTGCCGGGCAGGAACTCCATAAAGGCACCAAACTCGACGATGCTGACGACCTTGGCGTCGAACACATCGCCCACCTCGGGAACAGTGCAGATGTCCTTGATCCACTTGAGGGCGGCAGCGATGTCGTCCTTGTTGGCCGAAGCGACATCGACGATGCCGAAGTCGCCCTCTTCCTCGATATTAATGATGGTGTTGGTCTCGGCCTGAATCTTCTGGATAACCTCACCACCCTTGCCGATGACGGCACCAATGAAGTCTTTCGGTATCTTAATCTGCTCGATGCGGGGCACGAAGTCCTTGTAGTCGGCACGCGGCTCGGGAATGGTCTCGAGAATCTTGCCGAGGATGTAGAGACGACCCTGGCGGGCCTGCTCCAAAGCCTTGGCGAGAACGTCATAGCTCAAGCCGTCGACCTTGATATCCATCTGGCAGGCGGTGATACCATCGCGGGTACCGCAAACCTTGAAGTCCATGTCGCCCAGGTCATCCTCGTCGCCGAGGATGTCGCTCAGCACGGCCCACTTGTCACCCTTCGA